>JAEHJW020001697.1_pt1 | contig 58196 bp, 107 predicted proteins | sample 9271431 | NCBI WGS metagenome assembly JAEHJW02 | reverse complement strand
ATTCCGTCACCTCGAACTGATAAATCTTATCTGGGGTAGGATAAATCTGAATTACGTTCCCACCACGATAAGCCCAACCATCCGGGAAGCCCTGCGTATAATCGGGATAATCCACGACATTATCGATGTTACGTTTATTATAGTCATTCATTGTCTTATACGACTGCATCACGGTATCGTATAGGCGAATGAGCATAATGCGGTAGACATTGCCATAAGAACTCATGGCCGTAGTTAGGTCGATAGTGGGCGTTCCGGCCACACTATTGACCGTCACCACAGCCTGCGCGTATCCGGTCTGTCGGCAGATCTTCCTGACAGTCTCCATGATCGCGTAATTGCACTCATCTTCCGTCAGATCGTCACGGAAGCGCCTCACCTTCGGGAGCAACGATCTAACGGTAAATGCCATCTATCACCCCCTATGCTTAAGGATAGCATCAATCATGTCATCCTTACGCCGCTTATCGCAGGTGAGTTCAAAAGCATCAACGAGATTCTGAAGCTCCTTCATACTCATGGTTTTCAGCGAATCTTCGGTATAGGTTTCCCGTTCCTCGGGCTCCGCGTCTTCGCCGTAAATCAACTTGAACTTTTCTGGTTCCTGATCGGCGTAGGACAAAAGATCCTTCGTTGCCTCGAACTTCAGGCCAGTCTTACAGTTAAAGACGTGAGTCGGCTTTCGCATGTTCTCCTCTTGGAAGTAGGGGCGGCCCCATGAAAGAACCGCCCCCACAGTCTAAATCCTTTATTGTAAGGGCGCTAGTAGACCAGCACCCGCGCCATAGCCTCGGGCTTGACGGTCTTGAAGCCATAGACATTCAGGCCGCGAACCAGAGTGCCGAAGGTGCGCGGATTGGGCAGCATCTCAGGCTTCTGGAACTGGCTGGCAAACGCCAGGGCCGAAGTGTGACCGACCAGCACGGAGCAGGGGGCACCAGAGGTAGCACCGATGGCATTGAGCAGGTTATTGCTCACATAGATCTTCATGCCGTCGATCTGGCCCACATACCCGTTGCGAAGCGGAGAGGTGTCATCGCCCGTGGTCAGCACCTGCTTCAGATCGCTCTGCTTCAGGTAGTTGGCATACAGGGGGTTGATGACCGCCCAGCGGTTCTCGCGGGGGATGTTATTCTGGTCCAGAGCCTGACCCGCAAACAAAAGCGGCTGGATGTAGGTCGCGGTCGTGAGGGAGGCCAGGGGGATACCCGTGGTGCCCGCGCCGAGGCGCACAGCAGAACCGCTCCAGTCAACCGTGTTGGCCGTAGCCACATCGGCGTAAACACTCTGAAGCACGGACTTGTCAATCGCCACCTTCATCTGCATCGTGGCATCATCGGTCAGCTTCTCGATGATGGCGATATCAGACTGGTACTGATCGACATAAGTCACATTGAAGTTGTAACCCTTGGCATACGAGATGTTCAGGGTAATGGACTCATCACTCACATCCTGGACAGGCAGATCGGTGTTGACCACATGGTCAAAGATCTGGATGTCGGGGATCTTACGGATGATGACCTTATCGCCCTTCCCGGCGATCTCACCCTCCCAGTCGTGATTGGCGATCTGGGGCACGACGGAGGCCGCGTAGAACTTGGCCTGCATCTTGAGGGAGTAAATCTGGGGGACAAAAACGCCAGCGGCAAGGTTGGCGCCACTACGAGCAACAGCGAGACCCATATCTTATCTCCTTCCTAGAGAACCTGAGCGCCACGGACAACAAACTTGACAACGCCATCAAGCGGGGCAGTCGTGCCGAGGACGACGCGCAGCGTATCGGCGGTGCCGTAATACTTACCGGCAGCAGTCAGAGCCGTCACAGCGGGCGTGGTGGCGAAGGTCGTATAGAGGTAGGAACCAGAAGCCGAAGCAGCGGTACCAGCCGTAGCGGTAGCGGAAGTGGTGTTGGGGAGATAGCCCGTGGAACTGGAACTATCGCCAACGCCAAACGTGCTGGACAAAGTGGTAGAGGGCGTCACGACGATGGCCAGCACGTTCTCCACGATGAAACCAGCAGGGAGGGTGATGACATCGGCGGTGTCAGCAGCAGCGCCAGCGGCGGTCCCGGTGAACTTGGAGAAATCAACTAGCTTCTCCAGGACCACCCAGGCAGGATCATGGGTCTGGTAGAGCTTGTCAGCAGTACCAGAAGTAATGACATAGTTGGTCATTTATACTCCTAGGGATTAAATGGAGCCCCGATCCGTTCCATGAGCGCCGTGATCTCGGGCTGAGACATGCGGTGGATGTTCTTCATCGCTGTTTCGATTTCAGCCTCAGTCATAGGCTCTTCGGTTCGGGGTTTGGTTGCAATGGGGGTAGGCGCTTTCACGGGTGCCGCGACTTCAGCCGCACTGGGACGATTCGGTGCAGCCTTCGGGGTGGGTGTGGTGGTCTGTTTGAAGGCATTGATGACCGCAATCGCGTCCTTCGCGGTGACGGGGACGGCTCCCTCGAAAATCGCCTTGTAAATAGGAGGTGCTTCGTTATTGATCCAGTGAACCATTTCGTCACTATTCACCACCTCGTCATAGTCCGGATGGGCCTTCGTGATTTCCTGATACATCTGGCGGCCACTCTCAGCCTTTTCAGACTTGGCGCGGGCCTCGCGCTCCTCCTGAAGCATCTTGCGAAGTTCCGCGATCTCTGGCTCTACGGCCTTGCGGGCGCGTTCAGCCTCAATCTTGGCAATCCTCGCAACATCAGGTAGGTCGGAGAAGAGGGCTTCAATATCAGGGTCCTCTGCGGGCTGTGCCTTGGCAGATGCCTGCGCCTTCTTCGCCTGTTCCAGAATCTCCGCATACTGCTTTTCCAGGTCGGCAAGGCGCTTATCGGTTTCCTCCTTGGCTTTGACAGCTTCGGCGGCTTTCCGTTGCGCTTCGTTCATGCCCTTGAGCATGTCCTTGTATTTCTTGTCGGGATCCGGCGCGGGTTCCGGGGAGGGTTCGGGCTGCGGCTCGGTGGCAGGCTCGGGAGCGGGTTCAGTAGGCTGCGGCTCAGTCTTAGTCTCAATGACGGGCTGTGCATTCGCGGCGACAAACTCTTCCTCGGCCTTCTTGGCGGCGTCCTCGAACTCCTTCAGTTTGTTGAAACTCATTTCCTTGCTCCTTGGACGGCTCTAGGCTTGGTCCGATTTTGGGAGGATACGGATCTCGATATTGAGTCTTAGTATCACTTACCCCTCATAATCTTTAATACATCTTCACGCAAAGTCAATAGCATCTTGATTACCGAAAGTTCACCCTGTATCTTCCTGAGGGATTCAGGGGGGCACTCCTCAAGGCGCTCAATGCACTCAACCCTTTTGCTATCAATAAATACCATGAAGTTATCCCACTGTGGATGACGGACCAGATCCGCGAACCTCTTGTAAACTTCGTCGTTCATGGCTACCTCTTGTTCGCGTTTCGTGAACTATGAAAGGGATTGAACGGGCACACTTGCGGGAGTGGGGCTGGCTTGAACTTGTGGCTGGCTAGGCCCGGAAGGAGCCTGTGGACCCGTAATCTGCTGCGATAGTTCGATGTCCTGCCTCAGCGTTTCGAGTTCCTGCTGATTGGCAAACGCCTTATCCGCAAGGACATTCTTGTTCTTGATGATGTCGAGCGCGGCCTTCAGTTCGGGATCAAGCAACCTAATAGACTCCAGCCAACGCTCCTTGAGGATCGGGTAATCGGGATCGGTCGGAGGTGTCTTCTCGATGACCTGCAAGAGCATGTCGGGGACAGTTGTTTCCGCTTTCGGCTTGGGGAGGTTCTGGGCCTGGGCGATCTGAGACTGCTGCTGAATCTGGGCTTGCTGCTGTTCATTGCGCTTCTTGGCAACTTCCTGATCGCTCAGGATCACCGCATCATTTACAACATCAAGGCTGCGGAAGATTTCCCGCATGATCTCGGGCATATTCAGATAGTCCGCCCCACCGGGGATCTGTCCGACGGCCTGGAGCAGCTCGGAAATGCGCTGGCTCGTAAGCTCCTTCGCCAGCATCCCCTGAACGCCAGAAGCATCAATCTTCATGTCGCCCTTGATGCTTGGATCCGGGCAATACTGCATTTCCCAGTCATAGAGAGCGCGGATCATTGGCTTGGTCAGGTAGTTGTCGATGTTGAAGATAACCGTTCGGGTGTAGGAATCAGCCGCCCCAAAGAGCATCGACATGCCACCCATGGTCCGATTGTGTTCACTGTTTAGACCGGATGCCATATCAGGGATACTCGTAACTTCATTCACGAAGTTGCGGAAGATATCCTGGACCAGCTTCAGTTCACTCAGGATCGGGTCGATCTTAATGAACTGGACAGCGGGGGTATTGATACCTTCAATATTCTTGATGGGGGTGATGCCCCACGGAATGATTTGATCGATCTTGGTCCCCGGAGCGACCCGGTTCACATCGTAGATGACCTGTGGGCCAGCGGCCATGCCCATGTTCTCAACCATGGCGCGGGCAGAGGCATTGATGATCGCCTGGGGATCAGCCATCTTCTCAGGGATACCACGCCCCCAAATCTTATGCGGAACCTTCTCGTAGGGGATGATGAAATACGGAATCCGCTGGCTCTGGTTCCCACTCACGGCGATCTTGATGCACTGGTTTCCAAGAACCCACACATTGCAAAGATAGAGTTTATTATCCCCCTCATCCGGAACGGGGACATTGGCACGGGCCAATTCCTTGCTACCCAGATAGCCCCAGAACTCCAGCACCACGTACCGCTTGCTCAGGTAAGGAGACTGGGAACGGCGGTTGATGATGTCGATGAACCCTTCCCAGGGCTCCGCATACCAGTTGCCATCGGGGTGCTGGGTCAGGGCCGTATCAATTTCCTCGGCATCGAATCCCTTGCCACGAGCCAGTTCAACCACCTGGGCCTTGGAGAACACATGCCGATGAACAACCCACATGCATTCCTCAATGGAATATGCACCTGGGTCTGGATAAAGCTCAAACGGGGACAGCCATTCCAACGTGGCGCGGTATTCATCCATCGGGTCATTGGCAAGAACATACTGGCGTTCAGTTTTCTTCATGCCAATCATGCTCTTGAGCCGGTCAGCCATGGTCATCTGCTGATCAACCAAGATCCACTTCTTGGGTTTCGGTGGAGCGGCAATCGGCCCCTTGAAGGCCATCGTTCCCATGCCCACCAGATCTAGAACGCCCCGGCTGAACTTCTCTTCCCAATGGGACTCAATCAGATCATCGTCAATTCGGTTCCGCATCCCATCGCAAGCTCGACGCGCATCCTCGATTTCCTTCTTGAGCATCGGGTCAAGCTCGGGAGTTTCGAGAGCCGCCTTTGCTTCCATACCCATTTGAGCCAGAACAGGATGAGGGGTAGGCTTGATGTCCCACGGATACCCGGTCGGTCCCATCATCACGGCCATGATGCGGGAATACGCAGCCATGGTCTTCATCTGAGTGATATTGACGAATACCGACGAACCGCCCTCGCGGGGCGTGAACTGCGGCCCATATTCGCCGTTGAAGTTCTGCATCGCCTCGATCCATACCTGTTCCTGGAGAACGCGCTGCGTCCGCGCCGTGGCCCAGCGGGAATGGATCAGACCGGCAAGTTCCGAGGTCGGCGTCTGGATGACGGCATCAATCTGAGTATTGTCCATTAGTAACCTACCTTGGGATCAGCCGGTTTGAACCTCTTGACTTCGACGGGACGCTGGAATCGCTTTGGGCGCTCCGCATGTTCCTGGATGCCCATACAGATGTAACGCAGGGGATCAATCAGATCATCCTCTTCCTTGACGATCTTGGCGTTCCCATCTGCCGTTTTCTTGGTGCGATACATTCTCAACTCCCTTAATAGCATAGCAAGGTTGTCAAAAATGAATAAACGGCCAGACCCCATAAGACGCCGAATCTCGATCAGACTTGCATCAACCGAGTTGTTTGCTTTAATTAGATCAAGCCCCTCGTCCTGATAGATAGCGGCGGTCGATTGTCCGGTCCCGATCTGCCTATTAAAAGCCGATGGGTCAATAAGAAACTTAACCCCCCAATGCTTTAAATGGGCCGCATGTTCAAAGGCGGTTTTGTTCTGGACCCGATATTCCTTGTAGATATAGATGGTATCCGCATCATCATCGATGGCCGCGCACAGGGCGCCGGTAGGATGGGTAAGGCCCACATCGAGGCCACCGATACGCCTCCAATAGGGCGGGATCTCAAAGGGCTCGATGGTGTAGTCGGATTCCTGGAAGTTGAATACCTTGCCTTCACCAACCGTTGCGATGCCAAAGCGCCGGGCCTTCTTTTCGTCTTCGGACATGCCCTCCAGAAGACGTTCGATATCCTCTTTGCGAAGGTGTTTTGCATCATCCATCGTCAGCCATACTTTATGAATCGATGGATCATTAATGATATTATCGTATAGCGGAGTAATACCACTTAATGGCGTAAAGGTGAATACGATATTACCCTGCGTGTCCAGCACGCGCATTTTACATTCATTATAGATATCGTCGGGCGGTTCCTCGTCGAACCAGATCAGGTTCACCGCCGAGCCCTGGAACTTCTCGCGGTCCATCTCATAGGAAAAGAACTGGATCGTTGAGGTTCCACCCGAGGCATGTTTGATCTCAACCCGATCAATAGCCATAGGCGTTCCTGTTTTCTTGATAATGGAAGACTCAACAATCTTGCTTTTCGGGATCATGCCCGTCCCGAGCTTCCCGATACGCCCAAACAGTTTCTCCTGGACCGTATCTCGGACGCGAAGGCTTGTAACGCCCACTACCCAGATCTCAATTGGCCCCGCGAACCTCAAACCGCGCCACCACGAAGGATAATCTCCCGTCGCGTGGCAGTAGATCATATATGACCCAACGGTCGTCTTCCCACTACGATTTCCGCCAAGTAGACATATCATTGACTTTGTGCTATTCAGGAACTCCAACTGAGCATCATAGGGCTTGAACTTTTCCGCGAAGGATTCCTCCTCCTTTTTCTTCAATGCACTCAGGGCTTTTAGAAGTTCAAGTTCACTCGACATTTAGCCTCACGGTTCCAATGATATTGCGTCTCAATTGGTTTGCAAGTATATTATGGCTGGGTGTGGTCTAACAAGGAGAACTACATGAAGAAGAAGGGCGGAAAGGCCAAGGGCGGTGCCGTTCAGGGCGCTCGTCCCGAGTACGACACCTACGGCCCCAAGGGCAATGTGGTGGAAGGCGGTAAGAAGGGTAATAAGGTTCCCGGCTGCAAGTAAGTCCTTGGCCCGGTAGGGCAAGGCTTGAGGGGGTGGACAGACCTAAATCCACCCCCTCTTTTTATGCCCACGCACGGTAATGGAAATGATTTCCAATTACTTTCGTGTGTTACAACTCTTAATCTCGAAAGTAAATAGAATAGAATTCTTTTCTATCTGGACCCAGAATGGTGGAAGGATTGGTCTGTAGTATGTCCATTATTAACGAAAAAGAATCAATTTGGAGTAGTAGTCTACGCTACGAAGATTGTCGTACTTGACACGACCACCAAAAGAAAGAAAGTAGTACAAAGAAAGAAAAAGTTGGTAGAGTAACTGAAAGAAGAAAGACAAGAAAAGAAAACTTAAGGGGAGGGTCTGTCTACATGATTAGGTCTGATCGAGATGCCGGAAACGCGCTCAAGTTTGAACTCTACAAAGATGTCATGCGCCTGCTTGAGAAACACAATTATCCCGGCGCATGGTCTGGTGGCTGGACGCTCATTCGCGGTCTAGGCAAGAAACTTCTAAAGAATGATTATGCTGACGACGCAGATTGTGCAGACGCAATTTTGAGCCACTATCACAGACTACCGCATACCGGTTTACAGAAGAAACGGAGAAAGTGATGAACCGCCAAGAACTCTGGGACCGCCTCAAGGCCGCTCGTATTACCCAGTCCACCCGGCCCGATTGCCCTCCGGACGCGGACCTGAAAGTAGTTATTACGTGTACCCAAGCTGGGGCCAAGACATTGGTTGACTTCCTACTTTCCCTTGACCGTAAACCAGAAAAACCTACACTTTAATTACCGGATCTAGTTCCGGTTCTCATGGAGACGGTAATGCCCAACAATCGCTGGATCCGCACCTTCAACGGATATGCTGGCCGGAATGGCTACATCATTAAGACCAAGACCGGCTTCGATGGTTATTTCTACGCCGATGGGAATTGCTCCCCCGTAGATGCTCTGCATTTCGGTCAGGCACATGAAGCCAAGAAGTTCATGGATGACCGCAAGAGCTTTGGGGATCTGACTGACGCTATCCACGGGGCTGAGGTCACCGATTGAACCAAGCGGAATGGCTTGAAGCACGACGCCAAGGGGTATCTGGGACTGACATCTCCGTTCTCCTTGGCGTCAATCCGTATCGGTCTGTAGATGATCTGATCCTAGACAAACTCGGGATCGGGAAGAAATTTGAAGGCAATGCTGCGACTAGAGCCGGTCAGCGCCTGGAGCCGTTCGTAGCGAACCATTGGGCCAAGCGGAACCAGAAGATCATCGTCAACGGAGCCTTCACCAAGTCAGAAGAAAACCCCTACTTTGTCGGGACTCCTGACTTCCTGGTTGGTGACGGGAACGGACTAGAGATCAAGACGGGTATTGAAAAGACCTACGCAAAGGGATGCCCGGCCTACTACGAGGCCCAATGTCGTTGGTATCTCATGCTCACCGGAAGGCCGGAATGGACGTTATGTGCCTGTATCGTCCCAAAGGATCGGTCCCTTATTCCGAAGGATGATCTTCTGGATCAATGGGTTCCGCGTCAGCCTCATCGGCATTACCACTTTCTCCGTGATCATTCATGGGAAGAACGGGCACGTCAAGCGGCTCTTGAGTTTCTAGCGAGGATCGCATCTCTACGGGCAGGACAGATCTTAACTCCGGACTGGCTTCAATCATTCGGCGCACACGATCCTTAATCTGGTCTGCCGTCATGTTGCTATATTCATCCTGCTGGACCTGGATCTGCTTATCCTGGAAGCGGGCATTGGTCCGTGCAGCAGCCTTGGACAGCGCCTCGAACTTCAGCTTGTCCGCCGCCACATTCTCCCTGTCCGTGGCCAATGCGATACGAAGCGCCTCCTCGCCCAATCGATGGCCCCGCACTTCCTCGGCCCGTCTGAGGGCTGTGGCGAAGGCTGGATGATTGTCCATCCACGAATAGACCTCAAGCATAGATGGCATTTGTTCGGGGCCACACACCTCATCCAGTGGCTCCCCGTTTGCTACACGGGAGACGATGAAATCCATCATTCGGTATCTGTTGAACTTGAGCCCATCAACTTCCCATTCGATCTTGGATGCTTCCATCTTCCGTTCCTTGCGTCTGCGGTTATAGGCCGCTAATCGTTCGTGGGCTTTTCTATCACCAAACTGAGCCGCCAGCCGGACCTCGTAGGACTTCTTCTTGTCCTTAGCTGAGGTCCGGTAGGGGTATTTATGGCTAGGAGTTCCTTTAGTTACCATGCTTCCAGCATCTCAGTTCCGACCCTCATCCAATTCGGCTTCAGTCGGGACGCGGTGGGTCTCTACAATATAGTCCCCGTCGGCCCACTTATAGGTCAGGCCCTCAATCGGGTCATTGTGCATATAGACCAACTGATACTTACCCACCCAGTCATTTACTCGCATCATCCCCACTCCTCAACGAATTGATCTTCCTGGCCTTCTCCTTGAACGAAATATCAATGCACTCGGCCATATAGTCCAGAACTCGTTCCCGTTCATGCGGCTTCATGATCAACTCGAAATACTGGTCTAAAGGAAGGCTCAGGACCACCGCCTCATTCCCCCTGGAGAAGATCCAGACATGACCAGACTCGGTATCCCTCGATTCCTCTACCCTGCACCCGTTGAACTTGTCTCCCTTGTTGAGGATCAAGATTGCCTCCAGATCTCAAACTGAACCACCAGAATCCTAAGCAGATTGGTCATCACGCCTCCGCATTTGCAAGGTTTCCTCAACCCAAGTCTTAGGAATACCGGGCCTCCCACCCGAGTCGCGGTCCACCGGAATCTTCTTCCGCTTACCCTCCTGATAGATATTCTGCCTAGAACACCCCAACAGGCGGGCCGCCTCTGCGTAGGTATAGTGATCGCCCCAGAAACTCATCCCTTCACCTTCCCCTCATTGAAAATCAAAGCCACAACCTCTCCATTCCGATCCCTCAGAGCATACGCCATTTCCACCATGACAGGTGCGATCTGGAGTTCATCGGACGGGTACTCATCGGGCAGATCCAGGGTAGCCAACGCAGCCTCACGGAACATAAGATCATCCGCCCCATACTTCTCATTCCAGATGAAGGAACCCATATCACCTAGAACCTGATAAGTCTCGCATCCAGTAAAATCAATCTTCATTTTCACCTCCACTTAAACATACTCTCCGTAAATCAATTGTCAACCGTGGAACATTGACACAACATATATTACAAGCAATTGTAGTCTCGACCCCGCATCCAGGGAGACCCAGAAGCTTTTACTTATCACTTTACGGTATTGACCTATTGTAAAATCTTCTTTAATATGCCCGTGGAACTGGATAAGCGTGTAAACCGAGTCACAAATGAGCCCGCAGTTGGAGACGGGTGCTTCCATCCCACTCCCCATCTTTTCACGTGGACCCCACCCAGGGGGGCCTCCCAGGGATCCTCCGCTCGGCTTGTCAGGCCCCAGCTCTCGCCCGTGGATGCCTGATACTGCGCCTCAGTCTCTATAAGCCCATGCGCTGGGAGGCGTTTTAAGCCCCTTGGCCGTGCCGGATGGTATCCCTGTAGCGGCCCAAATCGGTTCTAGGGGGCCGGGTTATGTAACATCGAGGCGAAAAGTAAACGAAAAATCTCACGCAGCACGGGCCGGGGATGGTGGGGAGGCGCACATATCCTTGGCCCTCATTCTTCTGGCCCGTCCCATGCTGACGGGCCAGGTCTGGCTGTATGCCCTATTAGGTCTCCCCCCTCTCTTCTGTCTATGTTGTCTCTGTTGTTTATGGTAGCAGGCCCGCTAGCCGGTCCAGATTGCCTCAATTCGTATTCCTTGCCGGGAATAATAAAACATTAGACTTAGCAGTTTGCAACGTGCATTATGCAACATGCAACTAGATCGAAAGGTCTAGTCTGGTTGATTCTATTGTGGTTTACATTTGGCACGAGACTTGATTCTATTTTCTTGTGGCCGATGCCGCGATCTGGAGCCAACATGCTCACCTACCGCCAAATCCAAGATATCGCGCAGATTCTCTGCTGGTCTACCCGCGAGGTTGAAGAATCCATCGCGCAGCTCAATGCGGGTTTCATGACGCCCCAGATCGAGGATTTCATGGAGGATGATCCCGAAACCGAGGGTAATGGGGCTGGTTACTATCATCGCCTGTCCGCTTCCGGGTATCTGGACTGCACGGATTGGTCTGGGCCATTCCAGTCCGAAGAAGAAGCAGTCGCTGATCTGCTCCAGACTTACGCGGATTAACTGGACCCGCGCCTAGTTTGTTCCGGTCTCATTTCGCCTAGCGGCTCAATTTCAACCCTCACAATCCAGTCACGACACGGGGAAAGCCATGAAGAACATGCGAATCATCCAGACGAACGGCAGAACCGATTCCGAGTATGAACTCGTGTGCGACGGGGACGCCCAGGTTCCTGTTTACGTGCTGGCTACCATCTACTGTGACGAGACGGCGTGCTTGCTCGCCAATATCCTCAACCTTCCCATCAATTAACCCTTTTTCTGGAGTGTGACGTGAGAATCGACGATAACACCCATCGTTCCCTAGGCCATGCTAAAGCCGCCCTGAAACGATCAAAGGAATGTGTCTTGACTCATTATCTTGACGCCTGCGGTATCAGGCGCGGCATCGTCCGTTATGGCGATCATACAGTCTGGTCCGAATCTCATGTTTTAACGGCTTCTGAAATTTGGTCCGCCATCATGGGGAAATCCTTCTAGCTTTTTGTGGCGGCATAACGCAACTCCTGATGCATCTTGCATCTACATCTTGCAACATGATGGCCCGCGTCTTGAACTAAACCCAATCAACTCAACCATTCAATTCTGGCACAATCATGGCATTAGACTATTGAGGAGATACGTCGTGAACAACGGACCCACCAAATACGAATTGCGAGCCATCGCGCCGGACGGGACGGCATACCTCGCAGGGTACTGCCGCATTCCTAGCCAATCATCGGCCATTCGGATGATCCGCCAACACCGAGATGCATGGCTTGAATTATGGGGAAATTCCCCGAACAAATGGAGCGGCAAGGGCCGCATGGGCTGGAAGCTGGAATGCAACGGATGGATTATTTCTTTCAGTGGCCGTACCAAGCTGGAGGCATCGCGCAGTGAATTGCCATGGTTCAAGTCTTTTCTGGCACGGATCTAGCAACAATAAACCATCGCCCATCTTGGGCTTTTTGGAGGGGATACACCATGGCTTACAACGGCCACAAGAATTGGAATCACTGGAACGTCGCATTGTGGATCAATAACGATGAGGGCCTTTATCGCCTCGCTGTGGATTGTGTTCGACGGGCCAAGAATCGCCGGGAAGCTGCGGCCGAATTCTTGGCCTATCTCTACCCAACCACCAAGACGCCCGATGGCGCGCCTTATTCCCTTTCTTCCGTCCGCGCCGCAATGGTGGAGATGTAGCCATGGACAAAAAGGAATTGACCCGCCGCATCGAACAGGCCGATAGACTGGCCCGCCTTGGGTTCAGCTTGGAGGAGGCCGAACAGATCCGCCGTATTTCCTGCACTCTATCGCGCTGGTGTGAAATGGAGTGCAACGAGGATGTCAGGCGGCATGAGGAGGGTCCACGCAAGGGCAAGGTCTTTATCGTGCGCCACATCCAAGGATGGGATGGGAAATACCGGGAAACACGATGCCCGATCCAGGACCGTGAGACCGGAGCGATCAAACGCATGAATAAGATCATCGCGGCCCATCCTGGGCTTGCGTGGTATTACCAGGGCGACCCGCGAGGCGCTGCGGTCCATGTCTACTCTGTGGATAAGTTGGAAGGTCGGGATATCGACTCCGTTTATTCCCTAATCGGCATTGCGGTTTGGTGATCTATGTCTATTGACTCCCGTACCCGCCTCATCCTCTGGACCGCCTTGGGGGCTCTGGCTGCCCTTATCTTGGCCTATCTTCCTGATGCTTTGTTAGCTGTTTGGAGCCTCTTGTAACCCGCGTCCGTCTAACCGCTCAATCGTTAACACTCATTCGCCGGTCATCCGGCCACGAAAGGCACGAACAATGCGAACCATTGAGGATATTCTTTCTCTTTTCCCCGGCACCACCGAATCCGACTGGAAGAAACACGAAAACGGCGGTGGATGGGTCCAGATTACCGCCAATGTTGGGGCAACCTGCCGCATAGAGGGTATCGTGTCCGGGAATGCTTGGGTGTCCGGGAATGCTCAGGTGTTCGGGGATGCTTGGGTGTCCGGGAATGCTCGGGTGTCCGGGAATGCTCAGGTGTTCGGGGATGCTTGGGTGTCCGGGAATGCTCGGGTGTCCGGGAATGCTTGGGTGTCCGGGGATGCTCAGGTGTCCGGGAATGCTCGGGTGTCCGGGAATGCTCAGGTGTTCGGGGATGCTTGGGTGTCCGGGGATGCTCAGGTGTCCGGGAATGCTCGGGTGTCCGGGAATGCTCGGGTGTCCGGGAATGCTCAGGTGTCCGGGAATGCTCGGGTGTCCGGGAATGCTCAGGTGTTCGGGGATGCTTGGGGCATTTCGCCGCTCCAGATCCAAGGGTCTGTGCATTTCGCCACAAATTGCAAATTCGGCCACATTTCAATCGGGTGTGAGGTCCACACCTTCGCTGAGTGGAAGACCAATTTCCGGTCAATTGGCAAGAAACACGGCTACACTGAGGCGCAGATTGAAGAATATGGCGCGATCATTGACCTGTTCTGTAAGATCGGGAAGTGAGGCCAATCGTGCAACGCGACATCATCAATTCCAAGTTTTTCCGCCTGTCTTTGGTCAAGTCCAATGTTGCAATTTACATCGGAGCTCCTGAAACCGCATTTTCTCTGTTCCGCCCGGCCTCGCCTGATGATCTCCTGGCTCTGGCTAATCAATTCCAGGCCGCCTCTACCATTCTCCGCGCCCATGTCGAGGAATCCGACCCTGGACGGGCCTTTGAGGAAAACCAATCGCTCCAATTCGGGGCGCAGAAACTTGAGGGGGATTTATAATGGACCCGAAACCCAACCTTAAAACCATATTGGACCTCCACCTTAAATGGGCCTGCGGGGAACCTGGCGGTTGCCGTGCCAACCTGAGCGGTGCCTACCTGAGCGGTGCCAACCTGAGCTGTGCCGACCTTCGCGGTGCCAACCTGAGCGGTGCCTACCTGAGCGGTGCCAACCTGAGCTGTGCCAACCTTCGCGGTGCCGACCTGAGCTGTGCCAACCTTCGCGATGCCGACCTGAGCCGTGCTAAGGGCGCAGAATTGGCACTTGCCATGGCCTCACATCTTCCGGAAGGCCCTTTCATTGGCTGGAAGAAGTGCCGAAACGGCGTTATCGTCAAGCTACGCATTCCTGCCGCCGCCAAACGCTCTCATGGGGCATCCCGGAAGTGCCGTGCCGAGTATGCCGATGTTCTGGAAGTTTTCGGGTCCGAAGCGGGGATTTCGCAACATGACGGCAAGACTGAATATCGTGCGGGCAATCGTGTGCATTGTGACAAGTGGGATGATGACCGTTGGAATGAATGCTCGGGAGGTATCCACTTCTTTATTACCCGTCTTGAAGCGGAGGCTTACTGATGCCCATTACGCTTGAATATCTATGTCAGATCCTGGCCGGTAATTTGCATGATGCGGAGGTCTGGACCTCTCACGGTTATCTCTGGATCAAAACCGACAACGGAACCTGGCGGATCTCGCTGGACCGTTCCCGCTAACCGTCTCAATCGCCCTAACGGGCTCAATCGCCGCTTTGCGGCTGCGAAAGGGGAATAATGGCCAAGGGTAAGGTGCCAATCAAGAAGTTTAAGATGCGGACCGTTTACCCCCATCACCGTTCGGATGGGCTCACCAAGCGGACGAATGGCGGGAGCCACCTTCAGCCGACCAGAAAAGGCAAAAAATGAACCACTTACCTACCGCCCGCCTTGACGCCATGTGCAAGGCCGCCCATGCCGCGATGGTTGCCGAGGATTGCATCCGCCGCATTGAGAACCGCGCCATCGTCCAGAAACTCGAAAATAATCGCCGGATCGCCATTCTCCGGTGCTGGGGAGGGGATCAATGCTAAACGAATCTGTTCTAAAGTGTGCCATCCATGACCGCGATGTTGCGGAGGCCCAGCTTGAAGTGTGCAAACAGGCCCTAAAAACCGTCCTGAAACAGGTCTCCGATCTGGCGCAAGTTCATGACCCTGAAACTGGATTCTGTAAGCCGGTCAACGCATCCGCTCTGCTTGTGGCCCTGCATCCTGGGTACAACGCTCTGCTGGTGGTGGGTTATGACTGAATACGAGGTTTGGGTTGACCCGTGCTATTACGATCTGTGGGCCGTCCGTAAGGCCGGAGTTGGCCGGTGGGATGAAACGCTGCACTTCCCTACCAAAGCCGAGGCCATTGAGTGGGTCGAAAAATCTGGGGGGAAGGTAAAATGCTAATCTGTGACCCGTCTCTGGCCATCTCCAATGTCGATAGGATGGCCATACAGCACCTCCAGAAGGCCGGGATCATCTTCACCCGCCGCAAGGCCCCCAAAACCCCCAGAACACCACGCGGGCGCATTGCCTGGAAAGCCCTTGAGGCGACCAACTGGAAACACTCCGGGGGCTGCCGTCAATGCGGGGATTCGTCCGGCCTGATGCCGGAACCCGGACCTTACGGTATGAAGCTCTGCCAGCGATGTCTCGATGTCCACGCCCGCTCGATCAAGGCCGGGCTCACGCCGAATGATGAAATTTCTTGGTAATTAGGGCTTGATTGTGGTTTACGGGGAACCGACAATCTAACCGGGCGCAAGCCCCAGCGGAGGAACAGTGCGAATCGAAACAGTCTACTCGCCATCAAATACCCAAATCGAATACAAGGGCATCCTTGGCAATAAGCCCAACGGAGACAACGCACGCTATTGCATTAGCTTTTCCTGTGGTGGGGTCCTCTTTTCCTTCGCCACCAACCAACTGCACTCCCACCTCTTTGGAGACAACCTGCCCCTTCTGTTCAACTTCTACCGGGATCTGGGGGGCGCCTTGAACGAATTGCAGCCAGGGCTCACCCTTCCCTTGCCCGACGAAGACCCCAATTTTGTCGATGCCCTGAAGGTGATCCACGAAGCGGATAGACTCCGCATGGAGGCGAAATGAGAGACAGCAAGGGACGATTCAGCAAGGCCGAGGCCCGTCCGTTCAAGGTGGGGGATAGGGTGAGGTCTATAACCCACATCTACAACATCCAGGGCATGATGGGAGAGATCCGCGAAGTCCGAGAGGATGGTTGCTGCTTTGTTCACTTCGGGGATCCCGATGATTGGGAGCCAGGTCGTTCCCATTGGCCCGATCAGATGGAGTTGGTGGAGCCCGCCCCCCAGCCGAAGGCTGAGGACCCGATCCTTGCGAAGTTGCGAGAAGCCTTCCGGGTTCCCGGTGCGTCCATGCATGAACTGGTCACCCTGGCCAGCCAAGCCCGCGATGCGAGGGATACCCACCGGCAGCTTTTGGGGCTCGGGGAAGATGACGGGACCCTCACCTGTGCCATCATGGAGAAGTTGGCGGAGATCGCCGCACTGAAGGCCGAGGTGGAGCGGCTGAAGTCCGAGAACGACGCCAGCCAGGCGCGGTTTGACGCAGACCTCGAAGCTGGCCGCGCCGATCTTCAGGCCAAGCTGGACGACATCAAGGCCATCATGCGGAAGTTCAAGATCATGGACACGCTGAAGGGGGATGCGAGCTTCACGGATGCCGTTGAGTCGGTCCTTGACGGTGAGGTTTAGCCATGAAACCCGTCATTGGCCCCGCCCCAGAGATCATCCGTTCAGCCATGTCCTTGGGGATCCTCTGCCGACCGGTTGAGAATGGCTGGGTTGGAACCGCCCTGAAGCCGGGGCCCGATTCCTTTGAATATATCGACGCCGAATCAAATAACTATGGCGGTCTCTTTAACCCGACGCCCCACCAGTTTTGTTTGGATTGGATGTTGACAACCGGTGAACTTTTGGTAGCCGAATGCCGTGAATATGCACAAATGCTTGCTAGACCGTTCTAAGGGCACCGCCTGACGCCCCGAGCTAACCCGGCGCGGGCTACCGCGTCCGGCGACCGCAGGGATCGCAGGTTGAGCGAGATGGTTAGCCGGCGACCACTGAGGACCGGCACAACAGAAGGAGCTTTACATGCACTACCGCAACGGCCGCGAGGCCAAGAACGGCGACAAGGTGGTCCAGCTCAGCGTTGAAGGAGGCAAGGTCGTCTCCTTCGGCGTGTTGCATGACGCTGTTGCCGGTAACGACTACTGCAACGGAGGTGTCGCGCCTCTCCATGCGGCCTACCACTCTGCCTGCATGGTGGACTGCATCCATGTCGATGACCTCGCCGAGATCCTCAAGCAGGCCGGACTCGCCAAGCGCCCGGACGGGAAGTAGGCATGGCAAAGGCTCAGGCTTGCGACTACTGCCAGCACTTCGACTTCGGCGAAATGAGCGAGTCTGAGCCTTTCGTCTGGATTCGGAAACCGTCATGCGCCAAGGGGCACAATCCACGCTTCTTCCAGCCCCGGAGCCCGATGGACCAGGACTGGGGCTGGAAACGCCGCTGCGACGAATTCCAGTTGAGCGAGTCCGTAATCTTTGTGAAACCGGAATGAAGGTGGTCGCCGATGGTTGCTGCCTCTAGCCGGCTAACGACTAGGCATTAACCCGGCGCCGCAGGCGTCCGGTGAGCGAAGCGAACGCAGGTTCAATGCCCGGTTGGGCAGCGCCAATGGAGGAATCATGGATATAGCAGAAAGGTTTAAGCAGCAAGTTGATCGTTCCAACGCCAGCCTGGAGAGAGCTTGTCTCCAGGCCCGGGTGCAGACGCTGGAGCACACCTTGGCCATGGACACCCTGGCGTTCCAGCTGATCGCTGATCACCGAACACCCCGACCAGGCCGCAAAGACCGCTCACGCCGCACTCAACCGCATTCGGAGGATCACGCCATGAAGACGCCGCACCGCTGGGCCCTGCTGGACAAGAAGGGCAAGAATCGCGGGACCTGTGAGGCCATCCTGCGCGAGACTGCCGCAGGCTGCTTCCTCGGACGCCGCGATGGTCTGCCCATCCCCAAGGGCTGGCGCATCGTGGACCGTGGCCCCGTGGAGGACGACACCCTCGCGCTGGCCGCAGACCCCACGCCCGAGCCTCGCGCCTTCAAGGTGGGGGATGAGGAGCTTCGCTCGGCCACGGCGCAGCCGGGGTCCGACGCTGAGCGACTTGGTTAGAGCGCGAACAACGAAAGGAATCAAATGAGAACAGTCGCTTGGTTTTCCTGCGGTGCTGCCTCGGCGGTAGCCGCGAAGCTGGCCCTCCAGGATGACCCAGAAACGGTGATCGCTCGGTGCGTCATCGGGAACGAACACCCCGACAACTGGAGGTTTGCCCGCGATGTGGCCCGCTGGTTGGGCCGTCCCATAGTAGAGCTAGCCTCCCCGCGCTACCCGGATGCCTGGACGGTCTGGGAACAGCGCAGGTTTCTGAACGGCCCACATGGTGCCCTCTGCACGGTGGAACTGAAGAAGAAGGTTCGACAAGATTTCGAGCAGGACGGTGACATTCAGATATTCGGATTCACCAGCGACGAGGTAGACCGCGCCGACAGATTCCGGGCCAACAACTTCGAGATTGAATCCCGGTTCCCACTGATCGAGCGAGGCATCAGCAAGGGCGAGTGCTTCGAGGTTCTGAGAGGGGTTGGGATAGAACTCCCCGCTATGTATCGCCTGGGCTATGCCAACGCCAACTGTGTGGGTTGCGTCAAGGGCGGCATGGGGTATTGGAACAAGATCCGGGTGGACTTCCCTGGGGTTTTCGGGCGCATGGCCTCATTGGAGCGAGACCTTGGCCATACCTGTATCAAAACCGACGATGGCCCCGTTTTCCTGGATGAACTCGATCCCCAGGCCGGGAGACACACCGATCTCCAACTCCCTGAGTGCGGCCTGTTCTGTGGGCAGAACGAGCACCTGGGAATCACGGCATGAAACGAGCGGTCTAACTTTCGAGCTAACCGGCCCTTGGGCCAGGAAGGAACTGCAATGACCGAGAAAACCGAACAGGCCCAAGGGTCCGAGTTGAGCGAGCGGTTGGGCGTAGTCCACGAAGTCTGTGATGGAACCTGCTTTGAAGCGGTGAAGGCCGAAAAAGAACGTGACGAATTGGCGATGCTGGTCCGCAAACTCGCCACTTCGCTTCGCAAGGCCGCACCAGACCACAGTCTGCCAGCCCGAGCAATTGACTATTTGAAGCGGCACAACCTGCAAGGCTCCATCCTGCGGTGACGCCCAACTTCGGAGCTAGCTCGGCCCCGCAGGGGTCCGACGCTGAGCGACCTGGTTGGGCCAGCGAACCGAAACCAATTGAAGGAGAAAAAACCACATGCGTCTTTTCCTCGACACCGAGTTCAATGAGTTCAAGGGGCCGCTGATTTCAATGGCGCTACTCCCCGAGGACCGTTCCCGAGCACCGTTCTACGAGTCGCTGGGCTGTGATGATCCCGGCCCATGGGTTGCCGCCCATGTCATGCCAATCATCGGCAAACCCTCCATCACCTTCGGGACCTTCCAGGAACGGCTCCAGGCTTTCCTGAACCAGTGGGACGAAGTGACCATCGTTGCCGACTGGCACGAAGATATCGCCCACTTCTGCAACTGCCTGACGACAGCCCCCGGTGTTCGGATCGCCACGCCCGTTCTTCGGTTTGAGATTCGGCGCGACCTCGACACCGTGCCGCCCCTGATGCCGCACAACGCCCTGAGCGATGCCGAAGCCATGCTTCGGAGCGCCGAGGTGAACGCGCACCGATAGAGCGGCCCAACGAATGAAGCTAACCGGCCCAAGGGCAGGCGAGCAGATAAACGGAGACGAGAATGAGCAACCAAGAGAGTGAGCGAAAGACGGAGGCCCTTGGGTCCGAGTTGAGCTGGGGGTTAGACCGCCCGCAACATTTTGATTTGAAATTCGGGATGGCGCTTGTCATGAGGAGCGACCTCGAAAACAACAAAGACTGGAAGGCGCGAAATGCTTGGCATTCATGGCGTTCGACGCTTGAAGGGAAAACCTTTCACCTCGTTGGTTGGAATGAAGGTGGCTACGCGATTGTCGAGAACCTTGGGGACTACGGATTTGAGTACATCGGAGGGCACCCCTCCATGTTGTTTGAGGCGGTCTAACTTTCGAGTTAACCGGACCGGGCGCTTGCGCACGGGTCCGGGTTGAACGAGCCGGTTAGGGCGACAAAACAAGGAGAAATGATGGACCTTTTCAAGGAAAGACGTTTCGGAACCTTTACTTTCGATGCCGAACACATCCGGCACAACGCGCAGGGAATCCAGATGCTCATGAGCGGCTGCATTGTCGTTCGCGCAGAGCACCTATTCGCTCCCGATGTTTTCGAGTACACGGCCCTCCATCCGGACTTTGAGCCAGTGAAGGAAGGGCAACTGCCTTGGGCCTACGACGTGCTTTTCACGAAGCACGAAGACGGGCGAATCACCTACGAGTTCAAGCGGCGCGAGCCCTAACGACCCGAGCTAACCCGGGCCGCGCTTGCGCGGGTCCGGCGACCGCAGGGAGCGCAGGTTGAGCGAGATGGTTGGGCGCGATGCCCGGAAAGGTAGACATGGCAAGCAAGAATTTAGTGATGTTAGCCAGGATCGCAGCGAGGGCCAGCGCAAAGGCGGGCACTGCCAATCGAGCGTGGCGTGATGCGTTCATGGCCGAGTATGGCCACGACGACATCTCGGATGCGCTGGTGGAGGCCATTGATTACGCACAAGGCGATAGCTCCATGCTGACGGCTGATTTCATCGACCAACATTCAAAAGCAGGGCACTCGTAGCGCCCAACGATGCGGGCTTAACCGGCCCGATGCAATCGGGTCCGAGTTGAAGCCCTGGTTCGGCCGCCGAATCGAAACCAACAAGGAGGAAAGAAAGTGGCGAAAATCTACGTTGCCTCATCCTGGCGCAACCCTCGGCAGCCCGATGTCTGCGCGTTCCTGCGCTCCCAGGGGCATGAGGTCTACGACTTCCGCAACCCGGCTCCAGGTAACACCGGGTTCGCTTGGTCATCCATTGATCCCGATTGGCAGAATTGGAGCCCCACGGGATTCCGAAATGGCCTTGACCACCCCACGGCCCAGGAGGGATTCGGCTACGACTTTGACGCCATGAAGTGGGCGGATCAGTGTGTGCTGGTACTGCCCTGTGGACGGAGCGCCCACCTTGAGGCGGGCTGGTGCATGGGCAAGGGAAAACCGGTCACGATCTATGCGCCCGTGCCCGTTGAGCCCGAACTCATGTATCTCCTCGAAGGGGAGAGCGCGGCGATCTGCACGAACCTGGCGGAAGTCGCTGCTCGGGTGAAACGGAAGCAAGAAGAGGCGGCCTAACGCCCCGAGCTAACCCGGCGGCGCTTGCGCCGTCCGATGAGCGAAGCGAATGAAGGTTGAGCGAGATGGTTAGCCGGCGACCACTGAGGACCGGCACAACAGAAGGAGTTTTACATGCACTACCGCAACGGCCGCGAGGCCAAGAACGGCGACAAGATCGTGAAGTTGAGCATGGAGGGCGGGAAGGTTGTCGCCTTCGGAGTGCTCCACAGCGCGACTCCCGGCAACGACTACTGCAACGGGAACATCGCGGCGATCCAGCCCGCCAACGACTACGCCTGCATGGTGGACTGCCTCCATGTGGACGACCTGGAGGCGATCCTCGCGCAGGCCGGGCTCGACAAGCGCCCCGTCGCGCAGTAGCCCCCGGAGCCGCCGCTGGTTCATCCCGGCGGCGGCCCAACGCCGAGTTCAGCGGCCCCGTCAGGGGTCCGCTGGAACGACTGGTTAGAGCGACAGAACGGGCAAACCGAAGGAGAAGACATGGGCAAGATTGGGAAGCCGCGCTGGAATATGGACCTTTATCATTCCCGGCTTAATCACTGGCTGCGCTGGCTGGCTGACCGCCCCAGTTTCTCGGCCTTCACCTTGGACACCCTCGAACCCTAACCGAGCGGTCTAACTTTCGAGCTAACCGGCCCCGCCGCCGTGTTGGCTGAACCTTCAAAAATCACGGACTAGGCGGGGTCCGAGTTAAGCGTGAGGTTAGACCGTGCCGCGACAACCCAACAAGACATTTAAGATGAATTGCAAAACCATCCCATATAAGCAACCAAAGCGATGGGATAGCATGACGAAAAACCAGGCTTTCATTGAGGGTCAAAGTCTGGGCTGGGATGCTGCCATGTCCTTATTCCATAAAGTTGGCTACAGCGAATGGGTAGACAGGATGACGGAAGGTTACTTCCGGCCTGAGTCTCTGGAGAGTTTCCTAAGCTGGGCCGACCTCCGTACTTCCAACATCTTAGAGGTGATCCATGACCCGACAGATTTAGAGGCATGGCCAGGCAATAAAGCAAATAGGAAAGTTGATGACAAAAAAAGCTGATCGTATGAGATCAAAACGGGAAAGCGCCAAAGCCCTTGGCATCTGCACACGATGCCTAGCGGCGGAAGCGATGCCTGGTCAAACAAAGTGCGGTGCCTGCTCTGAATGGCAGGCGATCTATAAGGAATCAAAAAGACTCGTTTCCGTGGCTGCACTTCGCAAGGATGTCCTAAAGCTACAGACAGAGCTTGACAATCTGCGACGAAAATTCGGCGCGGCCTAACGGCAGGCATAACCGGCCCCAGCGCAGGGCCGGACCCATCAGAAACCGAATCGCACCCGCGCTGGGGTCCGAGTTGATGCGGAGGTTAGGCGATGGAACGAAAGTGTGGGAAATGCGGCAATAAAACCAATCTAAAAATTGGATGGACGCAGGATTTTTACTGCTCTGAATCGTGCGAACGATCTGATGTTGCAGCCGTGCATTCCAGTATGCCGGGTGGTCCGTCACCCTATCGAGGATGGATGCCTGACTACATCAGCAGGGAGATCACCAGACGATGGGCGGACGCCTAACTTTGAATTGGACGGACTCGCCCGAGGTCTTATGAGTTCGCCTAACCCCCCCGCGCCGCACGTAACTGCTGACGCTACCGTGGGGATGCATTTTGAATAGGCAGACCGGAAATTAATGGACGACACCATGATTCGCTATGGAACCACCCGGACAGTTCTGCTCATTGGGAATTGGGCCATCAAGATCCCGTCCTTTATCGAGTGGCGCCTTTTCCTGCTTGGACTACTCGCCAACATGCAGGAGCGGAAGTTCTCCGCAACCAAGTGGCCCGAGCTTTGCCCCGTCTTGTTCGGGATGCCAGGGGGATGGTTTCTTGTAATGCGGCGGGCCGCCCCATTGAGTGATGCGGAGTGGGATGCTCTCGACCCACAGATATTTTGCGCACCTGAAGACCACTTCGTTCCCGCAGAGGCTAAGCGGGATAGTTTTGGCACCCTGAATGGGCGCATCGTCGCCGTCGATTACGGTAATTAGGAGCCCCCATGACCGACACCACGAACCACGCCACGATGACCCGTGAGGAAGCCGCCGCAAAGCTGGTGGCCATGATGTCCACCGACATGAGCCTGCACCTCACCATGCGGAGGTCCGATGCTAAGAGCGCAGCCATTGACGCACTAACGGACAGGGCGGTGGGCCTGATTCTCCAGGTGGACGCCCTCACGCGGGAACTGGAGGAGACCAGGCGCGATTGGGCCTTCAACATCGGCCTGGCGGAAGGCGCCGTGAAGGAACAGCAGGCCACCATCTCCGCCCAATCCGAGCGCATCAAGGCGCTGGAGGAGGAGAGCGCCAGGATGGTGAAGCTGCTGATCCAGGTCCGTGAGGAGATCATCAAGGACGATCCACAAGAGGCTTACCACCTTGTCTATATGTTCGCCAAGTCCATCGCCAGCGACCCATACAAGCCATGGACTGAACTTGAAGCCCGCGCCGCCCTCGCCCCCAAGGAGGCGCAGGGATGAGCACTCGATGCACCATCTGGTATGCCAAAGCCGCCGACAACGAAGGCGTCGATTTGCACCTCTACGCAGAGGCTTTCGACGATTCCGTGTGGCTGGAAATTGAACAGGGTCCGGTTTGCGTCACCCTCCCGCTACCTCAAGAGATGGTGAAGGCCATTCTTGGGTCCGGAGTGTGTCAGGAATATGCAGAGCATGGCCCAGATACAAGCTGGATCGATGATCTTCCGAGTCCTAAGCCGTGATCGCCTACCGCGCAACCAAAGGCCGCGCAACCGTCCGCATCATGGCCTACAAGCCATCGCTAGACCCGATCCCCGATGACCACCTCCGCGTTGTGATCCAAGCCGTAGACCACGGCCATCCGATTGCGGAGGATCCGCTACACGTTGAAACCGCGCCCATCCTCTGCCTCGCTCGGGAGATTCACCTGATGCGGTGTGAGGGGTGGGATTTGAAGTGGGAGGGTAATGCATGATCGTCTTGTTTGTTTTCTTGACTGTTTGCGCCTTCTATGGGCTCGCCGTTTGGTATATCTCGCATGAGGTAAGATACTACGAATGAACATTTTGGCCCGTTTTCTGTCTGCCCTGCTTTGGTTGTTTGTGGCCGGAACATTGATTGTTGCCGCTGCCCGCAAGTTCATCCAAACCAACCCGAAACCCGAAAAGATCAGGATGTTGAACGCCAATGAAGCCTATCAGTTCCGAAAAGCCCGATAATGCTTATTGCTGTTGGTGCGGACGTTACCGCAAATACATGATGCCGAAGAACCAGTTTGGAGAAGTGGTATGTCCAGTATGTTTTGAGGATGATCATTACATTGAGCATGTCTCCCAGCTTGAGCGGCATGAGCGCACTACCCGCAGGCAGGAGATTGATGCCTTAGTGAAGCGAATTGTCGGTTGATTTGAGGCCGTCTAGAACGTAAACTTCAATGTGCCCATGGAGGCTTCTCTGAGATTTTCCAAATCTCAGAGATCATGGAGGCTATCCAGCAGGCCATCATAGAGGAGCGGGAGCCCGATCCCGCGCTGGTGGCCCTCTTGGTCCAGGAAGGGCCAAGGGCTATCGAGGAATGGACCGATGCCATTGCGAATGTCGAGGCTGAATCCGACGCCCTCAAAAAGCGGATCGACGAGCTGAAGGCACGGAAGGACGCCCGCGACAAGGCGGTAGAGCGCATGGAAGGAGCCCTTCTGGATGTCCTGAAGCGGCACTTCGGGTCTAAGGTGAAAACCGCCCTTGTGACTACCTGGGTTCAGAAGACGCCTACCTACCAGATTGGCACCACCTACGAGGCTCACCCCGAGCTTTACCGGGTGCCGGAACCGGAACTGAAGAAGAAGGAAGCTATCGCCGCCCACAAGGACGGGACGCTTCCGGAGGATGTCAAAGTCATCGAGTATTATACTGAATCTTTGAGGGTGAAAAGGTCATGAGGGTTTTCGTTTGGGTAATCTCTATTTCTTGTCTGCTGGAAGCACTAGCGTGGCTTTCGTCCGTGAATCGTGGTGAAGTTGTTGAGCGCAGCGTAGCGCAACAGGCGTTTAATGCCGCTGCAAATGCTGCCCTAGCCGCCGTGGGATTTGCGCTGTTGTTTAAGTAATACCGCAGCGTGACGGATTCACGCGACTAACAGGCGAAAGCCGAAAAGGAGAAAAACATGGGCGTCTTTGACCCCAAACCCGACAAGAAGTTTGAACTCTGCCCGGAGGGGAAGCATACCGGGGTCCTCTTTACCATCGTGGATTGCGGCTCCCACCGCGATTCCTACCAGGGCGAGGAGAAGATCAAGCATCAGGTCTACCTCGGCTGGGAGTTTCCCGAGGTTCTGATGAGCGATGGGCGGCCCTTTATGCACGGGCTGTTTTACAACGTGACCGATGGCGAGTATGGGATGTATTTCGCCAAGACCTCCAACATCAATAAGATGCTTCGCGGTTGGACCGGGCTGGACGAAAAGGCTTGTTCCAAGCCGGGCCTGCTGGGGAAACTCCTGAAGGAGAAGACCCCCTGCACCATAACCATTACCCACGAGGAATCCCGTAAGGATCCGAGCAAGATGTATGCAGTCGCGGAGAGCATCAAGCCGTTCAAGGGGAAGGAAGCCCCGGCTCCGGTGAATGACCCCGTGGTCTACCAGCTTGGAGGGGACAACCTGTCTCTGGTTCCCGAATGGCTCCAGAAGAAGATCGAGGCTTGCCTGGAGAATAATGGGGGCGTCGAGAAGAAGCAGAAGGGCCTTGCGCCTGCGCCCGACGAAGACTCGATCCCGTTTTAGCGTTCAACCAAGGGGCGGTGGTTCGCTGCCGCCCCGCTCCTTCCTGGGGGCAAGGTGGTATTCCTTTCTCCACTCTTCTACCTGTTCGTTGAAATCTGCGTCTTCCTGCCCCTCTACCTTCTCGGCCTTGGGGCCTTCCCCGTTGCCTATCACTTCGCAAATCTGGTTCTGGTCGAGTCGCGGGTCAACAAGGGTCAATACATCGTTACCTTCAAGAACCGCATCTTGAACGAGTGGCTTGGGAATCACGAGGATGGCCTTCTGCCCTCTTGGTGGGTCAAGGAGCGCAACGGAACAGCTTATGGCTGGTTTGTCCGCAACCCCGTCTCGAACATGCGGTTCTGGCCCTATGTCTCTACACTCCCGTCTCCCGATACGAAATGGGTTGGGACGCTAGACCGGGTGCCCGGTAAGGAGACTGGCTGGTTCATCGCCTGGCACGGGGTTTATGCTGGGTGGTTCTGGCAGACCAAGAAGTTCGGTGTTTGGCTGGGCTGGAAGGTGAACCCGATTGACCGCAGGATCGGGACAATGGCTGCGCCAGAGAAGGATTACCGTTATTACGGGCTGGGTACAGCCTGCATGTTCTGGCGCAACAAGGCATAAAGAAAAGGGAGCCCGTAAGCTCCCTTGACTTATAGTTCATAATGCACTATGCTTTTAGGTGAACGGGGTCGCATCCGTAACCTGGAGCAACTTAATGGTGGGCCAAAATGAACGCGAAGTCAATGCTGGATCTATTGATCCTAAAGTTCGGTCCTGTCGAGACGGCACGGAAACTTGGTGTTTCCTACACCACCATTTTCAGGTGGGAGCGTGGCGACTACCCAATCCCGTCTGGGGCATCTGTTGCCGTCAAGATGGTCTGGGAGCGCGAGTGCCCCAATGGATGAGCCGATGACTCAGTTCAGGGCCATTCCGATAGAATGGGGTCTGTCGGAGGACAAATATTACAAGTTCCTCATGTGGGTGTCATTTAAGGCTACTTTCAAGGGGTGGCAACGATGCGATGCCTTGCAGGTCACATTTACCATCCGAGAGGCCGCAGATAAATTCAGCGTGTCTGTGTCAACCATTTCATCTTGGGTTGGCCGTGCCAAATCTAGTGGGCTACTTCTCCCCACAAAACAATCATCCCGCGAACACGGAGTTGGAGAGGTCTATTCACTCGGCGGGGATCTCTTGATGACTGTCAAATCGCCCGAACAAGAACCGAACAACAACCGAACAAGCGCCGAACAACCAAGTATTGACGGTATTAGTGGTTGTAGATCATTCACGAACAACAACAGAACAAGCGCCGAACAAGAACCGAACGCTAATAAGGAGTACTCACCAGTCTCACCAGATACTCTAAAAGCATCCTCGCCCTCACGGGCTCGGTCATCTGTGAAGAAGCAGGACGAGATCCCGCCCATCCCAGAAGACGCTCTCCCCTTCCTGGAGGATCTTTCTGCCCGTTGGTATAAGAAGTCCCATGATGGTCGGCGCGTCACCCGTCTTACTCCTGCCGAGACCTGGAAGCGGATCCACAAGAACCGGGAGCAGGACAGTGTTGGGGTTTGCATCAACGCCGGGCTGTATTACCTTGAGCTTGACGATAACCGATACGCCATCGGGATGGACAATTTCTTCGGTAAAGAGCGCAAATACACACGATATGTTGTGGAGTAAACATGACCATAGCTAGAACTAAGCCCTTCTTCTGTGAAGGCTGCGGCAAGCCCTCTATTCTCCCCCCACAGTATGCAGCGGACGATACGCGCCTGTGCCTGCGCTGCTACCTGGACACCGATGAAGGGGAACCCCTAACCGAACAGGACCGCATCGATATCGCTGGGGATGACCTGTTCCATAGCATGAGAGAGGATGGTGAACTGTGAGTACCATTGAGTTAGTGATGTTCATCTTCATCTTCTGGCACTATGAACTCCGTCTCAAGAGGCTGGAGAACCGATGAGTAGCCTTCACTTCGATATCGTTATTTGGCAAGAGCATGTAAACACTTTTATGTGGACTATCAGAAGCGGTGGGGTTCTCAGAAGCAGTGGGGTTCTCCAACGAGAGGGCGATGCCACGACTATGAATGCCGCCAAGGCAGAGGCTTATGCAAGCCTGAGAGAACTACTGGTGGATAATGACTGACGATCTTTGGGCGGGGACCGAAATCATCGAGAAGCCCCGGAGGGTAGAGAAGTCTTGGATTCCCGACCGGCTTCCGGAGGATACCCATGCCGAGGCGTCCCTTATCTCCACTCTCTGCGCTCCGGGCATCGGTCTAGCGGGCATCGAGGCGGCTGGGATTCTGGTGGCTGAAGACTTCGTTCACCCCTACCACCGGGCCATGTTCGTTGCCATCCGTTCCATCCAGGCGCGGGGCTCGGAACTGAATCTCCTGACCCTCAAGGCGGAAATGGAGAAGCATGGGACGCTGGATAAGGTTGGTGGGTTTGTAACCCTTGTCGAGATCTTGGCGAAAGATGATGTTGAGCGGCCCATGGTCCTGGCCGAGATCATCAGGGAGAAGTCCCGGCTAAGAACCCTCATCAAAACTGGTGGTAAAATCATCGAGAAGGCCCTTGGGCATGGGGACTACCTGGAGATCGTTTCCGAGGCTTCTGAGGCCATTACCAAACTCGCCCTGGCCGCACCGGACAAGCAGATCATTACCGACCTATCAGACCTCGTGGACGATCTGGCGGAGGGTAAGCAGATCACCACGGCCAACGGGGGCCATGCGATGTCGTGGGGAGACGAGACGCTGGACCGCCTCTGCCCTATCCCGCGAGGGGAACCTGTCTTAGTTTGCGCGAGGCCGGGATGCGGCAAGTCTTCGACAGCCATCCAAATACTCGTTTCGACCATCGAAAAGGGCATCGGGAAGCCTCTGTTCCTGTCCCTCGAAATGGGGCGCGAGAAGGTCAAGGCCCGGATTGCTGCCCATCTGGCCGGGATCAATTCGCGGGTATTCCGGGACGGGCAATACGATTCCAATGCCATCGAGAGGATCCTGGACCGCAAGCGGGTTCTGTCGGGCATGAAGGTCATGTTTCCCATGCAGCAATGCCGAGTGGAGGAAATCGAGTCTCTGGTTAAACACGCCGTCGAGATTCACGGGATTACCTGCGTGGTGCTGGATCAGTTCAGCCATGTCGGAGCGCCCCGTGAGGCCGGTAAGGACAGCTATGCCATTGCTAACGCACAGATCTCAAAGCACCTTACGGCCCTTGCGAAGAACCTGAATTTAGGTTGGGTCACACTGGCGCAGATCAACAAGGACGGGGACGATAACCGCCGCCCAACCATGAAGGACCTGGCCGCTACAGACCGTCTGGCTCAGGACGCAGCGGTAATCCTTGGGCTGTGGAATAAGGGAACCGATGAGAACCAAGAGGTTTGGGCTACAATCATGAAGAATCGGGATGACGGCGCGAAGGGTTGGGCCAAGCAGCTTGAGGCTGACTATGGAACCTGCACCTTCCGGGTCATGGAGTCGGAGACATTTGCTCCCCGCAGCCGCTTCCGAGGTTGACGGGTAGCCATCTAGGTTTACATTCTAATCGCCGGTTCACGGCTAGGAGAGGGTATGAATAGGCGCGGTTATTCGGCCATCGGATTGTATGGCCCCAAGACGGCGGAGAATGTGGGCAGCACTTTGCGGGCGGCCCATTGTTATGGGGCTTCATTGGTGGTTGTCCATGGGGATCGCTTCGGCGCGGGTCATCCGGCCAATACCCCAAAGGCACACAGACATGTGCCATTCATCCAGACTGACGATATCTGGAGCATGGTTCCCTACGATTGCGTTCCCGTCGCCATTGAGATCGAAGAGGGCGCAAGTCCCATCCAAGAGTTCAAGCACCCCGAGCGGGCTTTTTACATCTTCGGCCCCGAGGATGGGTCAATACCAATCGCGATATCCCAAAAGTGCAAGCACCGTGTGTATGTCCCAACCCGTGACTGCATGAATTTGGCCGCGACAGTGAATGTTGTCCTGTTTGATCGGATGATGAAGCGTCAAGAATACTTGCGCTGATTGGTTCTGGGTTTACATTGATGGAGCGCAAGGTTGCGCAAAAGGAGATTGGATGGATTTCCAAGAGTTTCCCAAGATGGGCAGGTGGTCGCGTGAAATCATTGTGACCGAAAAGATTGACGGAACTAATGCCCAAATCTACATCGAGGCCCTTGAGCGGTACCCTTCAACGGACGAATTTTGCATTTTCCAGAAGGACGGTCTTGCCCTGTGGGCTGGGAGCAGAACTCGGTGGATCACACCCCAAAACGATAACTACGGATTCGCCGCATGGGCGCTTAAAAACGCCGATAGCCTTCTTGAATTGGGTCCAGGTAGGCATTTCGGTGAGTGGTGGGGGCAGGGCATTCAGCGGAAATATGGGCTCACTGAAAAGCGGTTTAGCATGTTCAATACCCAGCGTTGGTGCCTCCGTGGCGAGACTCCCCTCGTGACGCCTCCGTTGGATCCCAGGGATGAGCCAAAGACTCAGCAGATCCTTCCTGCGTGTTGTGGGCTCGTTCCGGTCCTTTATCGCGGCATGATGGACGAGGAGAAGATCAAGTTAGCACTGTGCCGTCTGCGCGATAATGGGAGCCAAGCATCTCCCGGATTCATGGACGCCGAAGGTATCGTGATTTATCACACGGCATCTGGCGTTGGGTTTAAGAAGACGCTAAAGAATGACGAATCCCCCAAGTCTTTGGTGAAGAAGTGAACCGAATCATTGAAATCCAAGGCCCGTGGGTCCGGCACATCAAGAAGGTATCAAGGCGCGGGCGTCCCAATATCTACCCATTCAAGACCATGGGCGTAGGCCATCAGTTCATCCATGGGGATATTGGTTCTGCCATCATCCTTGCGAATTACTGGCGGAAGAAGCTGGGACATCGGTATGACATTACGCCCCTTGGGGTTGGGGCTTATGTAAGGAGGGTGGCGTGATCTTATACGACCGCGACCGGACCTTTCTAGCCAATGCTTGCGCCTTGATCGAGGACGATGCGCCGAACCATATCAAACTTGAGCAACTGACCAATATGCTGCGCGATGCCTACGATGACGGGTGGCACGACGCAAGGGCCAATCAACTGGCGGGTCTTGAGATCCCCGAATGTTCTGATAAGTGGGATTGATTATGTATATTAGCATCGCAAAGCAGGATATGGTGGTTCTGTTGGCTCACCATGAATGGATGGAGGGCTATAGTGCAGGGGAGTCCATCCGCAGGGCTCGGTACTTCCTGAACGCGGTTGAGGAGGTATTCGAGGCTACGAATCAGAGCGCGAAGCGCAGCGAGGGCGATGAGCCGGAGGCGCGGGCATGAAGCCAATCGGAGAAATCTTATTTGAAGTATCAGAAACAAGAAAAGACTATGAAGCAGCAAAGAAAGAAGCAGTAGACAAGGCGGTAGAACTAGGACTACCAGAAAAGCTAATCAACAATAACCACCAGGTAGCCATCGCCTATCTGAGGGGGTTCTTGAGGGGGAAGCAATGAACATCCTCAAGACAGACATGGGCCGCCCCATCACCGTCCTCGCCTTCATCGGTATTGTAGATATGCTGTTTACCGGGGCCGGTCTGATGAATGGCTGGTTCGGAGAGGCCAACCCCATGCTCGATTGGGCTTGGATGGGTTACGGGATCTTTGGGTTCATGGCCCTCAAGTCCGCTTTCATCTTTGGGACCAGTCTGGTTTTCACCTGGGCGCGGACCCATCAACCCAATACGGCAGATCGCTACGCCAGGGTTGCCATCGCGCTTTATGTGCTTATCTTCTTTATGGGCGTTGGTGCCCAACTTCTCTAGGTGGGACATGACCAAGCGCAAGAGGGATGAAGCCATTGGTTGCGGGTTGATGCTGGTGGCCCTGATCGGAGGGTTTCTGGTTATCGTTTATGCCTTTGTGCGGGTTATCGCGCTGGCATGGAGGGGATAATGCGAGGCCGTGAGGGTAGGGCCGAAGTTGGCGAGGCCGCAACCGAGAGGGCGCGGGCAGACTACTATCAAAATCTCTGTAACCTTCAGGGAGAACTGATCCAGAACTACCGCAGCTTCCTTCTCGCAAACAATCCTCAGTTCTTGAAGGATTGCACTCCCCGCGAATGGGATCTGGGACGGCAGGTTTACCTGCTTCAGAAGGACAATGAAGCCCTTCGGGAACTCAGTGAAGAATACAGGAAGACCCTTGAAGAATACGCAGCCAAAATCAACTAAGCTAGAAGACGAACTTGCCTACCAGCTTGATCTGGCCAAGATCGAATACCAACGGGAATTTCAAGCTATTGAGGGCAGGCGGTTCCGGTGGGACTTCTACTTCCCCAAGGATTCCTGGATGGTGGGGCTCCCGTCTTCTCCGATCCTGCTGGAGGTCCAGGGGGCCATTTTTGTGAAGGGCGGTCATTCGACCGGGACCGGGATCATGCGTGACCACCAGAAAAACAACGCGGCTGTCGTCAATGGCTATCGGGTGCTGTATGCCAATGGCCCGACAATCAAGAGCGGGGAAGCTCTCAAGTGGGTAATGGAGGCGGTGAAGAAATGAAGGAACTGTCTCTCAGGCCCTATGTCGGGAAACTCTATGTGGCCGCGTCCAAAGAAGATTATGAACGGGGCCATAAGCGCCTATTCAAGCGCCCGGATAAACTCACTATCGCCCAGGCCGGTCGCTTCTCCGGGGAGGGAAACGACAATATGTGGACTTACCTCGTCTGGGGTAAGGACGCGCCCCGACTGGCCCATGAACTGGCGCACGTAATCCTTGAGGTATTTATGCTCTGTGGGATTGACCCCCGAGAAGGCGCAGGCGAGCCATTCTGTTACATGCTTTCTCAATTGATGATGGAGGCTTTGAAGAAATGATCCCAGACCAGATGATAATGCTGTTTATTAATGAAACTGAGCGCGGCATGGCTGCCATCTTGAAGGTTCTTGAGCAACTCTACGCCCGGCTGAACGCGTTCGAGGCCACGAAGACGGAGCAGGAACGCAGTGATGGCGACGCTTCGGGGACGCGGGTATGACCCGTTTATTGCTAAAATTCGGAGACTTCATGCGGAGGATGTGGTGAGGGACATTGATCTGGGGATTGAACACTTGGTTCTAACCTATGACACAGCGTATTCCGCACAAATGCGAGTGGACTCGGATTACGAGAAGTTGTTCCTGAACAATAAGATTGTTTCAGACGAAATGCGTGACCCATTCTCCCGCGATGGTCTGGTTAGGCGGGTGATGGTGATGATCCTCGGGCTTCAAAACCCCAAGACGCTGACCTATAAAACACCTATCAACTGGTGGGAAATGCTTAAACGTGACCACGCCCCGGGTTGGTTTACCAAGCGGTTCCCGGTGAGGGAGGATACTGAAATAGTAGAAATCAAAGATATCTTCCCGTTCCCGAAAGAGAAGTTTCCGGATAGTGTTGGGGATTGTGTCAGGATAGCCACCATCAAACGGATAAATTGGAGGCCCGATGATCTGGGAACCGACGATTAGCCCCGAGGCTTTTGCCATCGAATCCCAACTCCACCTCCCGGATGTGATAAAACTGTTCGACATCAACATAAATCCAAGTGGGTCCATGCTGTTTTTCCTTGAATGTCCATGGGGAAGATCTACACTTGCCATTGCACCCGGAGATGACCCCGTTGGGCGTTTCCACAAACTACTGGAGGATACAATGAAGTCGAAGCAGCTCAACAAGGAAGACAAGGGCGAACTCGCCAAGATGGGCAAGAAGGGGTTCATTGCCCACGAGAAGGCCGATATCAAGGCTGCCAAGGCTGAGGGCAAAAAGAGCAAGAAGGGTGGGAAGAAGTAATGGCCGGGAAGAAGTGGATCCAGGACGCCATCAAGGAGCCCGGAGCCTTCACCAAGAAGGCCAAGGCTGCTGGCAAGTCCGTTAGCGCCTATGCCTCTGAAGTGACGAAGGGAGGTTCCAAGGCCTCGACCAAGACCAAGCGTCAGGCCAACCTCGCCAAGACGCTCAAGGGCCTCAATAAGGGGAAGTAGGATGCCGTCCAAGACCAAGAAGCAAGCTCGCCTGATGGCTGCCTGTTCCCATGGTGCCGATTATCCCAACTGTCCTCCCGCCAAAGTTGCCAAGGAGTTCAATAGGGCCGACAAGGGAACCGGAATTTTGAAGGGCAAGAAGAGGGAGAAGAAATGAGCGAGAACAAGGAACAGGCCGCTAAGGTCCCGTCTCTGGCGGATCTGGAGAAGCTGTTCAGCACCAAGCCGGATCCCGGTAGCCCCGCCAGTTACCCGACCTCCAGTAATCACGACGGCAAGGCCGATAAGTAGCCCTTGCGCGGTTCGGTGATTGGTTTACAATCTTCTTGTTGAGTTGATCTTTGAAATCGCTGGGTGCCGTTCGCGGTCGGGATAAGAGGGACACAGATGGGGCGAGCCCATCATCTGCCCTACACCCAGCAACTAGTTACCGGATGCCCGTGCCAAGTGCGTAGCGCAAGGCTCGATATCGCAAGAGCGGGCCATGAGTGCGGGCTGAAAGAATCCCGGCGCAGTAGCAGCAGCCTAATGGGCTACCATCCGGTTTCAGTTCTAGGTGCATCGAGGGCATCTCGTCACTAAGGCGTGGCTTGAGGCGACAGGACGAACGCGCCTGCCTTACCCAACCGGGAAACCGGGAATCAAACCGAGGGACAAGCATCAAGCAGGTGAGCGACCTGGACACCTAGACTAATTCTTGGGGGGATCGACCAGTAATGAAATCCCATGTGGAGTGTAGGATAGAGCCGTTACCCGCGATTGGTGCGGGGTGCAGCCACCGGAAGCACTTCAACAGACCAATCCCCAAGATTCAATACCGTCAAGACGCAGGCCATCACCACCCCATCTAGGAGATACCGCATGACCCCTGAACTCTCGAACGTCCTTGCCGCCCTGGCTCAGAAGCTGGGCACCAGTGTCGAACAGCTTTGGCCGGTCCTTGTGGCGCGGGCGAGGTTTGACGCCGCCATGAACATCACGTTCTGCACTCTTCTTGGTGCCGCCTATGTGACGTTCCTGGTTTTCGCTACCAAGGCGCTCAAGAAAGAGGAGGACTGGTCCGATACGAACACGGTTTGGCCAATCGGTTGCCTGATTGGTGGGATTGCGTTCGTCGTCTGCTTGGGTTGCGTCTTTGATGGGGTTACCAACCTTGCATACCCCGAAGTCGCCGCCCTTAAAACGATCCTCGGCAAGTAGGAGCCATCATGAGCGCCACAAACAGCCGCATCGCCACCTGGCTTGAAGAAACCGCCGCCCGTGGCGCCTCCGCTGGCGATTACGAGAGCGCCGCCGAACTGCTCACGCTGGCCAACGCGAACCGCTAGACCGGCACCAATCGCCAATTCAGACCGTAGCTGGAGGCACAGCCTAGCCATGCGTCCGCCCAAGATCGTCCCGTTCCGCCCTACCCCATCCGGGCCGTGCACACCGTCGCCCATCAAATCGAAACCGATTCCGCAGGCCGCATAGGTCACCTCCTCCAAATCAACCGGATCCGGCCAATCGAAGAAGCCGACCGGCCAATGCGGGGGAAGCAGGACTCAACGGTTCCTTCCCCCGTTCTTTTGTCTAGAGAGATGTATGCGTGAGCCCAAGGATTTGAGTGGTGAAGATATCCTGCAATACTGGTCCGCGCGTCTATGCATTAAGGCGCTAGAACGCAGCGAATGGTTTGATGATAAGACCAAGTTGGAATTAATCGAAGAATACAACCAAAAGATACAGGCAATTCTGAGTAGGCCCTTTACCTTGTATGAAAAGATTTCTAAATTTCTGGGTATATGATGCCCTCATTCCCTAAAGAGAAGAACTACCGCAACCCCCGCCTACTCGAACGGGCCAAAGATGCTCCCTACTGCATGTACTGTCGGGAATCCAACCGCGGACAGATCGTAGCCTGTCATTCCAACTCCCAGAAGTTCGGTAAAGGAATGGGGCAGAAGGCTTCCGATGTTCCGATTGCCTTTCTTTGTGGGCATTGTCATTCCTTGGTTGACGGTCGCATTGGCCCCCACTTGACGCAGCAGGAACGTGACCTGATATTCTACGAGGCAGCTTGCCAGACTTGGTTGCTCTGCATGAGGGAGGGATGGTTGAAATGACCGCATTCAATGCTCACCGTAAGGCCGTAGAAATTGAACGAGACCGGCTGGTGGAAAAGATGGCCCTGCTGGAATCAACCCCCGGAACTACGTTTATGGAGCGACGGGTCCTCCAGCGAGAGATCGAGCAACTGGAGCATCGTCTAATCTGGTTTGACCAAGCACCAAAACACTGGTTTGCATGAAACCGCCCCGCTAACCCCGGGGCTTTTTCGTTTTGGCTCTCGTCCTAGGTGAAGTGAACTTGATGTCATAGCTTTTCAGGTCTGCGGGCCGGACCCACGGCTTCCCGGTATTGGCGTCGATTGGTTCATCGAGTAGGCTGGTGTCAATCCCGCTTTCGGTCCAGAGGGCATCGCGCCATTTGACAATCTCAAGGATCTCGGAGGCGAACCCCTCGTCCCCCATGGTGGCAACGCATTTGCCGATGCCATCGGTGATCTGGTAGAGGTTCCAGGTTGAATCATCTCCGTCCTCAACCCGCTCAAGAAACCATTCGCGCATAGGAACCCCCAAGATGAACCCATTATGGGCGCTCTTGGGGGAATCCTCAATGCAACAAAAAGCGTTACTTTCTGGTATATCTTGTCCCGCCAACGACTACGGCATGATCCGAGAAAATGATGGGTTCTACTGCGGCTGTCTTGGTTTGGGTGTCTAGGTGGACAATCGTAAACCCATTCTGGTTCCGGTTCCGGTCAGTGTAGGAATTGTCAACGCGGGCCATGCAACCATTCGTTACACCCCACACTGAGCCTAGAACCTCGTTACAGTGGGTGAAAAGTGCAGGCTTATGGGTATGCCCAGCGATCCAGTTGGTCCCAAATGTGAACTTGGGATCAGGGTAATGGTCAACCGTGACGCAACCGAAGTAGGTCTTCCGGTTCTTGCGGATCTCGTTGCGAATATCGGATGGCTTGAAGGCAGAGAGGTCATGCTGGCAGACCAGATTGATCTCAAATGCCTTGAGTCCCAGAAGGTCCGCAAACGTGAGCCCCATGAAGTCTGAGAGGATGGCCCGCATTTCGGGGGTCCGCTCAGACATGTGCCTCAAAAGGTGGTGTTCGTGGTTCCCAGCTAGCAGGTCTATTTGGGAAGATGGGAGGGATGCCCGGAGAGGCCCAAACAGGTTGTCCCGAACCCAACCGAGGCGTCCTGCTGCGTCCCAACCCCGGGGGTCCTTGTCAAATCGGGAGAACTCGTAGGAATCGAATACATCACCCGCCAAGCAAATGACGGAAGGGGCAATGCGCTTGCACGTTTCAAGAAAAACCTCCAGGGCAAAAGGGTCCGTGTCTTTGTCGTGGAAATCGGAGGCAACGATCATTGTCTGCCATCGGCCCGAGAAGTCCCGCTCGTATTTTCCGTTCCATGGCAGGACTTCGACCTCCATAAAGCCTCGTCGGGTATCGAGGCTGGCATGTTTGGCGATCTGCTTCTCAAGCGCCTGTTGGCCCCTGGAAAGCTCAAGACGCGCCTGCCTGCGGAACTCGTGGAAGGTCCCGAAGCGGCTATCCCAAGTGCTGTCACTGTAGCGCCCATGCTTGCGATAGACCTTGCGCGTGATGTAGGTATCGGGCTTCTGTTCCTGAACCCTGCGGAGGTCCGCGATTAGATCCTCGGTAGTCGCATTGGGGTCATATTTCTTCGGCTCTTCGGAGAGTAGCGATTCCTCTGCTGAGGAGTGCTGGGATCTGTATTCCTGCTTCGCTTGCCAACGCTTCTTTTTGCTGGCGCTATCGGCCATTGTGCCTCCATCCCAAGCAGTTTACGCACAATCAATGTTCACGCAAGGAAAACCCCCTTTCGGGGGCTCCTTCTCGCGGGGCGTGGCCTCGACCACTCCGGCAACTCAGGCACCCGTCCCCCGCGCCCCCATATCCAAGGGTTGAAGGAAGGTGAAAGGTTGATCTACCCGCTTGAACTACTTTACCAACTCTTTGTGCAGGAAATAACCACCAACTCCGGCTCCAATTGTATAGAGCAGGCGCTTCTTCTTCTCTGCGCTGTAAGCCTTCTTCAGGTCGGAAGCAATCTCCCTCTGAAGGTCGGCGTCCTTCTGGAACTTATCGGCAGCCTGGAGGGCGGAATCAGCTTCCTTGCCCCGCGTCTCCGCCAGTTTCTCTGCAAGTCCCTTGGCCTTATCCAGACCAGCAATAAGATTGCCCTGGGCCTCGATCTTCTGCTCCAGGAACGGGACGCGAAGATTCTGCTTGCCCCAACCCCAGATGGCCTTGCCATCGCCCTCTGTGATGCCTGCAAGGCTCGGGGCGATGGTAGTGCTAGGCTTGATGACTAGTTCCAGCCCCATGCCTTTAAGGTCCGAAATAAGCTGCTGTTTCTGCTCGGGGGCGGGTCCGGGCTGCGGGGGAACCTTGATCTTGTCCAGTTCGGCCTGGAGTTTCGAGACCTTCCCGTTAGCCTTGTCCAGCTTGGTTTGAAGGTCGGCAGCGAGAGCAGCCTTGGCCAGCGCATCCTGTTTTGCGGCAGCAGCCTGATCCCTCAATTGATTGGCAAGCTGTTCCTTTTTCGTGGCTTCGTGCATGTAGTAACGGGCGGTGAGGGTCAGTCCGGCGGCCAAGGAGACTCCTAATGCGGACATTAAGAATACAGTCTTGGCGGGACGAGTCAAGGCGGCAAAATATTCTTTGATCATTCTTCGCTCCGTGAGCCAGGGTTGAATGGTCTAGACCAAACGATGGGCTCAGCGTTGAACGATACCACCAGTTCGCCGCTCTCGATGTCTCTCATAGCCTCGATACGAGCATCATGGACGATCTCAAGGGCGTGTTCCCTAGCGAATCGATTGATGTCTCGCCCTACCTCCCGGAAGATCCATGCATCAATACCTCCCCGGAATTCCCAAATCTCGTTCCGCCTACGCCGGTGCTTGCGCTTCTGGAGGTTGCGTCGCTGGTTCATTTGTCACCACCTGCGCGGAACTGCCACTGGCTCACGGGGGCCGAGGCATCACAATATTTGCATATCACATATTCCTCCCAACAATTCAGGGTCAAATCTGTTGACCCGCAGAATGGGCATGGCTTGCGGGGGCCCAGAAAGTCCTCAAGGGAGATTGAATTGTCAGTCATTGCCACCTCGTCTTATTGTCCATCGGGAACACATGACCACAATCACAAGCAGCCCAGATCCTCGAAGTATCCTGCTCCAGAGAAGTGTAATGCTCTCTCCCGCATATACGGCAAATATCCCTGAAGACAGAGAGATTCGCTAGCGGGTCGTTACTGTGCGTCAGTTCCATTCTCGGGGCCGATCTTGTTCTTGAGCGAGGTAATGGCCTCTACCGCCTTCGAGGAACCATAGCCCCCTAGAACAATGGTGAGCCAAGCCTTCAGTGTGTCAACCGACATGCCCGTGAAAGAGCCCACAATCGCCACCACGAGGGCACAGAAGGAAACGATCCGCCCCCAACTCAACTGCCCACGCCAGTCATGGAAAAGAGTAATCCAGTTCATGGATGCACCATCGTCAAGAAGAACACCGAACCCAGAAGCGTTGCCAGAACATCCTCCCAGTCAGCGACATGGGGCGGATTGTAGAGGTCCCAAAGTTCCTTGCTAATGGCCACAGCAGCGGTCCCGAGCATCGCCAGGGGGCGCGGCATGAACAGCATCGCGCAGGCGGTAATGACCGCACCAACCAAGAAGTGAAGCAACTTATCGTAGTTATTCATCTTTCACCTCGAAGCGTGTATAGACCATGTGCCCGTCAGCGTTAGGCTTGGCGGTGAACGCCAAATGCTTGGGCGACTCCCCATCCTTCGCGGTCTGAACGTGGATCCAGGGCGAGTTGTGGACCTCGTAGATGATCTTGTCGATGGGCAAGTCGTTCAAATGCACAAGCGCCTTCTGGAACGCCTTGAATACATCCCCCTGCGGCACCACATCAGCGGCAAGGGCGAGGCGATGATAGCTGCTCTCAACCCCACCAACCGCCTTATTCACGGCTGCGCTTCGATACCATGAATCCACCCGAAGCGGGCCAAGGAACACCCGTAGCGGCTCCAGAACCGTCTCCGACAAGCGGACCGCATTAGGCTTAAGCGTCTCGGGGATCTCGTTCTCCAATCCAGTGGAAGTGGTCACAACCTCTTCCCAACTGAAATGCCCAGTCACATTATCAGACATACTTCCTTCCGTTTATGTTACTTCCAAACCTTAGTGATGAACCCGCCGACAATGGCTGCAATAACCAGTAGCGCCAATTGCATGAACCAGCTAACACCGCCCTTGGCGTGGTTCAACTGCTCATCCCGGATGCCCTTGATCTCTCCGCGCAGATTGGTTACTTCCGTCTCCTGGAGTCGTCGCAATTCAGCCGTCTCCCTCTCCTGACGCTCCAGGCGTTGGTTGATTGCCCTGATCTCGCCTGAAATTTCGCCAATCATTTTCGCCTCGTCAACCCTGCTATTGACAAGCATATCAATTTTTCCAGCGACAAGGGTCAATTGGTCCCCAAACCGCTTAAAATCCTCCCGAACGGTAAGGGTGAACCCGTTAAACTCATTTCTGGAGATGGTATCTTCGGTCATGGAAATTTTTACCTATACGGTTGGTGGGTTATTAAGGGCGGTCTGTTCGCGCTCATACATCTTCTGGGAAAGATCTTCTAATCCCTGTGCGATGGGGCCAGCGATGGGGCCAAGAATTGGGTCGGACAGTGCCTCGGTTAGCGGGAGTTCCCAAGACCCGGCCTGAGTCTGCGCTACGGGGGCGCCGTTGGCATCCACAAAAACACGCTCCAAATGGAACCGTGCCATGACCTCTCCGGCGATGGGATTGTCTATCTCGATCCTGAATACCCGCCTGCGTCCACTGGCCGTTGTCTCATTCCAATTGTTCAATGCCATAAGATCTCCGTTACAGCGGGTCCAGGATAACCCAAGCTACGGTAGAAGTATCCGTTGCCGAGGAGGAAGTGATGGTGAAAGAAGTCCCTTCCGTCCGGGTTGAGACGCGGAGGAAGCCAGGCGTTCCACCGTCAACCTGAGAGGTCAGGAAGATGCGTGAAGTAGCGGTAACGGCAGTAGTCGATACGGTTGCGGAACCAGCCGTTAGAGCGACCGAACCCATCTTGGCATTGGTGCCTTCTTTAATGCCGACCGTGAACCCAGCGGTATAGATGTTGACATTGGCACCGAAACTTCCTTGCCCGGCAACACCCAAACCGCCAAGCGTTGTCACGGAACCAGTGGTGGCTGACGTGGAGGCCGTCGTATCCCCTATGCGGACTAAACCATTACCATTCGTGTAAATTGCGTAAGCGCCAGCGGATTGTGTGGCAACATAAAGAGCATATGCGTTCGTAATACCGGTCTGTTTTACATCAGCAATACTAACACCATAAGCATTTGTGATTGTTCCACCGCCAGTATTGGCGAATACAACAGAAAGACCATATGCCCTAGTTATGGTCCCCGTAGAAGTATTTCTCAGCGTAGAGACATTGCCGTAAAGGTATGATAGCGTTGTCGTGCCACCATGCGCAGCATCGAACACCGCACCGGCCACGGTGGATGCATCAAAAGAACCACTCGTTCTGGGGGTTGACCACAGACCGTATACTGCTGATGTAGACCCAGCCGATGGGGATAGTGTCGATCCCGTAAAAAAACCAGCTAAGGCACCGGTTGTTCCGGTGTATGTCCCTGAAGCAGAAATGCAGTTGGTTGAAGATGATACGGAACCAGGGGATGCGGTAGCAGTCTTACTGTTCATAGCTCCGCCACATCCGATACCGCCTTTTACGACAACAGAACCATTAGTAGTAGAAGTTGATGCGGTTGTGTCGCTGAATGTAGTGGTTCCAGTCCCGAATGTGGGGGCGCTTTTTCTCACGAATACGTCGGTCCCGGTCCCGGTATATTCGGCGCTGGTGAGGTGGTAATACTCCGAGGCTGCCCCGCCCTGTAGGTTGAGAAGCGCATTGTGATCCGTTACGCCGCCCGGAGTAAATAGCGTGGCGAAGGCCGAATCAATCTGGGTTGCCGTGGCCCCACCTTGGTTCACGATGATCCGTCCCACCAGAATCGCGTGGCTCAACACCTCTGCCGGGAGATTAGCGGGTGGCTGCGACGCCTGCGCGTCCCCTAACGAATACGCTCCCTGCCCCAAGAATACGATGGTAGTGGTGTCATTCGTCCCGACCACCCGGTAGACAAAGTTTACGGCATACTTCCCACCCGGAAGGGTCTGAAGGTTGGTCCCATCATCCCACTGGGTATTGTTGTATTGGGTTACGGTCGTGAAGGTCCAGACTCCAGCCACATGGTTGGCTTGCCACATGGTATTGACGCCCGAGTTAAAAGCGGCCATGACATTCTTGACGGCCCCGTGCCAGACGGTTCCACCCGTGATCGTGACCAATCGCGTCGGGGCCTCGCCCAGCACGAGCCCACCTGGCTCGGCCCGGAACCGCTGCGTCTTGACGATGGACTGGTGGGTTTTGTTGCCTAATGCATCACCGAGCGCATCCCATTCGAGAATGTGCAGAAGCGTCCCGCGCCGGTAGATGGTATAGACCGGGATGATTGTGGTCTCGTTGATGATCGTTACATCGGTCGTAACGTAGATCGTTGGGGAACCAGCGTTGTAATCTGCAACGATGTATTGGTTGGTATTGTCCGTCAGTGTGAACGTAGTCCCCGCGATGTTGAACCGCTTGATCTTCCCGATGCCACTTGTATTGGTAAAGAAACAATACAGGCCGGAGGTGAAGGTAATGGAGCCATTCCCATTGTCCGTGTAGGTAGGGGGAATCTGGATACCCGCCGACAGGCTCGGATTGGGATTAGCCACCACGATCCATCCGCCATTACCATTGGCTTCCAGCGTAAGGGCTGCGTAGGGATAGTTAAGGATGCGGGTGGGATTGCCCTCAATCTTATCGGCTCCGGAACAAACAATGGTGATGTAATTAGTAAGATTACAAGACCCATCTTCATCCATAACCATAATGGTCTGCATCATGGTGGTAGAAGGCGGTAGGTACACACTTCTTGGCGCAGTCAGGCCGGAGAACATGACCATCCGACCCCCGATGCCGGTAATGGTCGTATCCGTATTTACCACCTGTTGGGCGGTGTAATAGACGGGGGAGGAACTAGTGACGAGACTGGTCATCGGGTGCGCTCCAGCTTCTGTTCGTATTTGATCTGCCTACGGCCAGCCTGAATCGCCTTGCGCTCCATCTGCTTCTTGGCTTGCTCGGAACGCTCGCCAGTCAGATATGCGGCGATGCTGTCGAACCCCTTGGGGGGCTTTCCGGAGAGAATGGCTTTCATCTGATTATATACAGGCATTTCCTTTACCAATCCCATAGGCCCAGCGGCGAGCCCGGTCTTTACATCGCTAAGGATATCAAAGACTGGGGAGCCCATAATAGCTGGCATCCTCTCACCCATGAAGGCGGCCTTGGCATCGTTAAACTTTCGACGCGCCTGCGGGTCCGAAGTGAGTTGGGATTTGGAACCGTAATAGGCCATCTTCGCCATGCGGCCCCACTGATCGCTATTCAGGAATGGAAGGTGCATGATCGAGTCCTTGGCATTAACGCCAAGCTGTTTAGCCACGCCAAGCGCAACTCCGATAGTAATGACATGCTTCACGAGGTTAGCGGTATGGTCCGTCCCATAGATGTCCTGTCCACCCTTGATGGCATTGGCGATGAGTTTGGCCTTCAGTTCGGCCAACTTCATGGGAGTCTGGGCAAACTGGATGAAGTAGCGAGTCTTGGGGTCCTTCACGAGCCGGGGGGAATCCGCGCCGCCACGGAAGTTAAAATCCAGGATGTTGTTCAGGAACGCCTTGACATTTGCCGCGTCTTCGAGCCCCCGTGCCTTGCCCTTCTCGATGGAGGTCAGAAGATCAAGTCCGTTCTCCCACGCCTCAACAGCGGCCACGGGATTAGAAGTGACCTTCTGGAAACCGCGACGCATCGCGGCGGTTGCATCTTGGGCGCGATCCCCGAAGATGGTCCGCATCACCTTGTTGCTACCAGCACCGGCAGGACCGAGTTTGCGGATCTCCTCAACCCCGCTGGAGAATGGGTTTTCTCTCAGCATCCCAAGAATCTCGCGGGTATTGGCGAAGTAGGAAACGAGTTCTGCCTTCTTGGCCCAATCGACCGTATTGCCGCCAAGCTTATCTATAGCCGTCCGGATGGGATTGGATTCAGACAGTTTGCCCACCAACGCCTTAACCTGCCCAAGAGCGCCGGGGACGGTCCAGACATCGTGTTGGGCCAGAATGGATGGGACCTTGCCCGCAAGATGCTTCCAGCCTACGCGAACATTGGCCGACAGAAGTTTCATATTCTCATAATCCCGCAAACTATTTACGGCCTTATCAAAGAAATTATGAGCTTCCTGGGTATCCAGCGTCTTGAACAGATCGTTCAGATAGATGGAGGCATTGGGGGCATAGTTCTTCGAGGCGGGGTTGGACAGGCTATCAGGGTTATTGGAGTCGATCATCGACCGCCACTTATTATAGAACTCCTGCATAGCCAGTTTCCGCGTCACATTCGGAACATAATCGGCAACCGCAGCATGGACGGACGGAAGCCACTGGCTGGAATCCCCGGCCCGTTCCGCGAACTTCAGGACCTCGCGGGGCGTCCTGCGCTCATAGGCACCTCCAGTTTCCGGGGCCAGATACTTTGTCAGGTGGGTCACATAGTTCTCATCGCGGGTCGGGATACCAACGCGGTCCAGCTCGCCCTTGATGGACTTCATGGTGTCCCGCATCCCGTCAGCGGCCCTCTTCTCATCCGGGCTCAGTTTGATCCAGTCCGGGACCTTATCAGCATCATATTCAGCAGCCAGCGCAACGCGGGCATCCCCATACTTCGAGGCGAAGTCCCGCAGCATAGCCTGATGTGCCTTCTGGATGGACTCCATATTTGCCTTGGCATCGGCAATCGCGGTCCCGTTTTTGGCATCCCAAGAGGCCAGATCGCTCTCGGCCTGCGCCTTAACCCCTGGCGATTTAGCGCGTTTAAGCCGGGCTTCAATTGCGTCCCGCTGGCTCTGGAGGGGATCAAGAACGGCGGACGCCTTCTGGAATTGCTCAAACAACGGCTTCGCTTGAGCCTGCATCTCAGTGGAATTGTCCTTAACACCCGTAGTCCGCAAAAGATCACGGAAGTAATTGCTAAGGTTATTCCTGTTGTGCATGGCGGAAACCGTTGCCATCTGGATGTCCTGGGTCGGCGTATTGTATTTTCCGAACACGGGCTCTTCCAGATTGTGTGGCGACCGCATATACCGGTTGAAAGTTGGGACTACGCCCTTACCCATCGGGTTCTCTTTGAAGTCTCTGACAACGCCGGGCGTATACTCACCAAAGATCAGGGGACGGACGATCTTGGGGCTCTCAAGGCTCCCCTTCTCATAGGGCTTGGGCAGCACATTCCGATCCGTCAGGAGCTTCCAGACCCTGTTGGTGGCCGTATTGTCGCCGGAGATCAGCGCACGAGCCACCTTCGGGGCGTCCATGATGGGCTGAACGGCAGTCTTGGCAAAGCCCTGGATGCGGTTGTATCTGGGGGCCACGGGGGGCGCAGCCGGAACCGGAGCGTTGGCCCTCCGGTAATCGGCAATCACGCTAGCCTTGGACGGGAGATTGCGATACGCCTCGGCGCGGGCAGACTTATTCTCATCGCCAGGAAGGAACTCGGCAATCAGATCACGCCCACGGGTAATATGTTCGTTGTAGTGGGCTTCTTCTTCTGGGGTATAGGCCATCTTCGGCTTGACGTCTTTCCCTATCGCGCCCAACTGGCTCTCGCGGGTTCCCGAAACGGCCCTATGAAGATGCTCGGCAATGGCGTTCGCCAGATCCCTACCGATGCCCTTGACCTGATTCATAATGCGGACAGCGGTTTCTTTGACCGAGGCACCAAGTTTCCCGATGCGTTCCTGCACGGCTCGGACCACATCCCCATCCGTTGCGGTTCGCTCAAGGCCCAAGAAGTCCTTGGCCTTATTCATCCCTGCTTCATACATCTGCTGGAGGCCAAGGTTATCCGCTAGGACGGGCTTGGCGGCTTCGTGGGTCTGCATCACCTTATCGCCAAACCGGCTCAGAACAGCGGCATCATTCCCGAGGCCCTGGCTATTCTGGACCTGCGGTTCCCCGGTCTGACCGTTGACCATGATGATTGCTTCGCCGTTGCGGACTGGCGCATCCGGCTGAGGGCCAAGGTTGGTCACACGCCCAGAACGATCTACTCGGTAGTAGTTATCGCCTCGTTGCGCCCTCTGTACTTCCTCGTTGGAGATGGTTTCAAGGCCCGACATGCCAGGCGTCGGCTCGCTGACCGGACCAGCGGCAACCTGCCGTTCCCCAAAGATTTCAGGGTTCGTCTTGCGGAGAGAGGCAATCAGGGCCTCGCCCTCCGGGGTCCGTTCGGTTGAACCTTCATACGGTCCATACTTCGAGGCGGCTTCCTTGTAGAGTTTGGTCGCCACCCCGCGCCCACGATATTCCGGGTCCGTCTCGACCTTGCGGACCTCGAATCCACCCTCGGTCTTGGTCACCCAAAGGCGGCCAATATCCTGCCCAGTTTCCGGGTCACGGGCCACCAACTGTTCGTCATTCGGCCCCATGAGAGAACCCTGGCGCTCCCCCTTGTAGGAGGTGGATTCGATCACCGGGAGAATGGGACCGCGTTCAGGCTCAGGCATTGGTTCAGTAGCGGGCTCGGGAATCGGCTCGGGCGCGACTTCAGCCTTGGGCGCAGCCTCCTTGGGTTGGGCGGTTTGCAATTCCCGCTTCAGTTCCGTGAGCTTGGTGATATCGCCCTTCTTAGCGGCCTCGACCGCCTCGGAACGGATAATCTCTGGCGTTCTCTCGGTTGGGGTAGGCTCGGGAGCCGGTTCAACCACGGGCTCAGGCTTACCGGCCTCGGGGGCCCTGCGCCCACCGGCCACAGCCTCAACCGCGATCATTGGCAGAACGGCCTTCGCCCATTCGGTGGGACTCGTGACCATCTGCTTTGCGCTTTCAGGGCTGTAGATGGCCGTGGTCGCAGCAGCCCCAGCGTGCATACCGGCACCAACCGCAGCGCCCTTGAAGATGGACGAAACGATGCCTTGAGCTTTGATAAATGGAATACCGGCAGCGATTAGAGCCTGGACCGCTCCACTACCGCCAGCAGCCATAATCGCTTTATCCTCGCTTGCACCAGCCTTCTTGGCGTCAAGGTAGGTATTGCCTAATGCCTCCACGCCAATGATGCCCGGAGCCGCTGGACCGGCCACACCATACTTCAATGGGGCCATTGCTGTTTGCCCGGCAATCTGGGCAACCTCACCAGCACCTGTGACCGGCTGGCGCGATTCAAGGAACTCGCCTGCCAACCCAGAAAGCTTAGGTGCATATTTCTCCACCAAGCCGGGCGCGGCCTGCGCCATCAATCCCGGCAACCCGGAGATAGCAGCCAACTTCGGGGACTTCTGAAGAGCCTGCGCGTATCCGGCAACGCCGCGCATCAATTGAGCCCCGGCGATCTGGGGGGCCTCTGTAAGTTGCCCCGCCACCTCGGAACCCGCCTGTCCGGGGATAATAACCTGCGGGACCATGCCGGTAGTGACGTAAGGCATGGGTTTAGATTTCCCTTGGGCCCGCCCATGAGCAGCCATCATCGGCATGGCCTTGGCGCGTTCCTGCCACACCTGTGCGGCCCTGGTAGCCTGCTCGGGATTATCGTAGACGCCGATATGGTTCCCGGTCTTCCAATACTGGGCCTGCGCTTCCTCATCGCTCAGTTCACGGCCCGTTTCATCCCGCGTCGGGATCAGGGCAATCTTACCTCCAGGCAGAGGATGGGCCATGATCCCGGTCCCAGACGGAGCCGCATCCGGTGGCTGGATGTAATCAGGCGGCTGGATATAGCCCTTCTCGTCCGGGGGCGGAACATAGTCGGGAGGGGGAACATAAGCCATCTACCACCTACTTGTTGGGAACCCACTGACCGCCAGAGAACTTATATGCTCCGGACGGGGAGATTTCGCCTTCGTAATTCTGCTTTGGCGCTCCGGGGGCGGGTGCAGTTGGGCGGGCCGTTCGCGCCTTGCTTAACCCGGAAATGGCCTCCTTGTTCGCCATATAAGCCTCGTATTCAGGCTCATCCTTTTCAGGGATATGACCCAGAACACGGATAAGGTCAGAGTTCTCCTTCTGGAGATTATGCAGCCTATCCTTATCTGTGATCGCGCCACGAGACTGGATATCCGGCTTCACCCGGTCCCAAGCCTCCTGAAGGCTCATGCCGGTATCTCGGACCAGCGCGGAGACCTTGCGTTCATCAGCGGTCGTAGCAGAACCCGCCAAGCCAGCCGGACGGGAGGCCCGGATATTGGCAATCTCAAGACGATTCTGGCGGTCCAGTTCCTTCTGGGAGGCCGTAGCCTCACGCCCCGCTGTGGCGATCCGCTCACGAGAAGCGTAACCAGCCATCCGGGAACCATACAGCATACCATACTGGGCCTGTCGCTGCATCACATCGGCCACCTTCGAGGGATCAGCCGCTACCGCAGCCAGATCCTCGCGGCTCAAGAGCGTATTCTGGCCGGACGGATCCTGGATGTAGAACATCTCCCCATCAGGCGTATCGAACTTGCCCACATCGGAAGCCTGGATCCCAATGGAGTTAAGTGCATTCACGGCACCAGATTTATCGCCGCGCAGCATCGACTGGATCGCCATGCCACGGGCAACATCCATATGCTGACCATACATCTGGGCCGCCTGCTGCTGAAGGGCCATCGCAGACCGACCAAACCCCATACTTGCCAACTTGTCCGCTCTCTGCCCCAATTCATAGGCCATCTTCTGATAAGGCGTAACATGCTGGACGGCACGGGTTTCGGTTCCGGTCTGTACCTGACGCTGGATAGGGATGGTCCCAGCCGCCTCGAAGGGTTTGCCTTCGGGAGTCATCGCGGCAGGCATCTGTTCCGTCTCGGTCCCATAAGTGGGAACAGTCTCGGTCTGAGGTGCGACGGGCTGAGAGAAAGCCTGTTCCTCGGCCTGCTGCTGGGCTACCTGATGCTGGAGAAGTTGCTGCTGAAGGCCCTGCATCGCCAACTGATTGGCCTGCTGTTGGCGGTTGAACATCTGCTGGGGGGCGATAGCCATGCCCGCCCCAAGGCCATACGCGAGTCCGAAAGGTGCGGTGGGCATGTTTATCTCCTACTCGATGCTGGCGGGATAGGTCGGGAGATTCCCAGCGGTATTGATGGACTGAAGCGGCTGGGCCTGCTGCGGCTGGTAGTAAGTGGAAGCATTGGCAACCGGCTGGGGCTGGTTCAGATTCTGCATATAGAACCCAAGATTGCCGAGATTCTGGCCGAAGTTTTGCCAGCCCTGTGCCGCAGCCTGCCCGAACTGCTGACCCCAACCGCCATACATATTGGAAAGGCCCTGGAAACCACCTGGAACCATGCCCCCAGCCTGCATGATCTGGTTGCGCCCCGTCAGTCCCATCCCGAGATTCTGGCGATTAATAAGACCTTGGGCATAGGTATTACTGAGTTCTCCAGCCTGTCCTAACGCAGCGCCCCGCATGGCCCCAACATCCAGTCCGCTACCCGCGATCCCACGCATCCCCATGTTGGCATTGATATTACGGAGTGCATTGGCATACTGCTGTTTGATCTGGGCTTGATTCTGTTCGTAGTTAAGTGGCTGGGTGGATCGGGCCTGCTGGGCAAGTTGTTCCTCGACCGGACCCATCAATCCTAGATAGCGGTTATACATGCCTTGGCGGAAGGCCAGATCCTGCTGGGCCATCTGCTTCTGCTGTTCCATGGCGCTACTCTGGGCCTTGGAAGCCTTATTGGCGCCATAAAGGGAGCCCACCGTCCCGATACCAGCCGCAGTAATGACGCCCGACATATCACACCCCCGCTACGATTATAGTATCCGCATTAATCAAAGCATCCAATTCGTCATATGATTCGGCGTAAATCTCTTTTTCGACTGATTCAACGTCCGTGGACTTGACAGACGTAAGGCAAGTCCAAACAACATCTGTATGGCAATACCCAAATCTCTTGGCGCCAGCCGGGGAATTGTAAATATGGGGGCCACGGATACGCCCATTGAAATACTCTGAACGCACCGTGATATCACCGTGAGACAGAATAATCATCTGCGGGATCTTATAGATTTTGCCCGTCAGGACCGTTCCCTTGGGGGCAACCATCGTACGGGCATAAATACCGGCGCCGAAATGATGCTCAACGGGAATCTCCACTTGCGGAAGTTCCATCAACTTGGTCTCAACCGCCATGATCCTGGAACGAAAATCCATGCTCGGGTCATCAAAATCCATAAGCGCGGACATATCATTCTTATGGGCTAGAGAAACCAGCTCTTTTGCCTTGGTAGGTTTATTAGGCCGTAAGATCAATGATGGCACCGTCATTTACGAAGATGGGGAGGTCCGGGTGAGCCGGGAGAATGGGGGGAACATCCTCGATCTTGCTCTTGATGCCCCACCAATAAAGTGCCTTGCCGGACCAGCCGGACCTAACCGTGTCCTTGAAAACATCCTCATCCAGAACGTCCAGATAGTCGATATAACCCGTAATTCGGTTCCCCTTTTGCGACACTTCTTTGAACCCGAGCCCGATCAGATTACGCCCCGCTCGCGGATTATTCGGTTTCACGGACCCATAAAGGCGGCTGCAATCCGTATCGGTGAAGATCTTCCGGATGGCCCTGCGCATCTCCGTGACCGCGCTGAGGCCCCAATGCTCCGGTAAAAAGGCGGTTAGACCGAGATAGTTCCCATCCCCAAGCGCCTCGGCCATCATCACGCCCTTACCCGGAACAACCAGCGTCCACATCATATTGATGGACTCATAACAATCCAGCTCATGGTCCCCAAACCAGATATGAGGCCGGACCATCGGGTGGTTGATGACGGAGTTGATGAATGGCACATCAGCCGTAGTAGCGAGATGCATTAAGCCTTAATCTCCGTGATACGGAAAGAGGAAGTGGCAACACCACCGAAAATGGCGGTCCCGGAATTGCCGTTGAGTGTGAAGGTTCCCGCCGTGGAACCGCCGACATTCAGTTTCAGGGCCATGGTGGCGGTAGAAGGAGCCGTTAGCTGATAAACCATCGTCAGATGGACATCCTGATTCGTGGTCGTAGTCTGCATGGAAACCGCCGCCAGAGCGTCAGCACCGGAATCCTTAAACAGAGCCGCAATCACATGGTCCGCAACGGAATAGGCACCAAATACTGTCGTTTCAATGCGGATCAGATTGCCGGTAGCCGATGGCGTGAAATTCACATTGAAGAAGTTGGTTCCTTCAGTGGATTGGGGGATCGTATTGTCGAAGGGGATGGTGGTCGTTCCCGTTAGCGTAGACTGGGAAACTACCGTCGTCGTCTTGACGATACTCCCACTCCCACCCGTAACGGGGGCCTGAAAGGTCGCAATCCCGGTCCCGGTTGCGGTAAGAACCTGACCAGCCGTAGCCGTGGAAGCGCCCTTGACCTCGTGGAGATTGGGGTCCGTAAGGGTAGAATGTCGGCTGCTCATATTCTCACTCCGCTGTAATTATATTACCCTGGTCATCCGTTACAAGTGCCCATCCGATATGTGTTTCCATTACAGCCAATCCCAGTTCATCGTAAACCACATCGCCATTGTTATCGACGACTACGATTTCTTCTTCGTTTTGGGCTACTACCAGGAGGTCAAGATTGGCTACCCCGTCCGCTCCAGGCCGTCCCTGCGGCACTGCGGGGCCTGCCGGTCCCGGCGTAGCAGACGAAACTGCGATACCAGCCCCGCCAGATGGTGAACTACTAATATTAGTGGGAGTTAGTATTTGATTGGTAGTTTGCTTCTGGATAAGCTCCAGAACCCGGTTAAGTTCGGGAATGGAACTGTTCAATACACGATGGATCGTCACGATGTTGAACTCATTTCATCATAAGTCACTTCAAGCGCCCTCGGGTCCGCGTCACCGCAGAACTCAATATCAATGTTGTAACCACGTGTCCCAATGGGGATCCCTAGGCGACGGTCCTTGGATGGGGTTTCCGTGAGCGTCACGCTACCATCACAGATCCAGATATTGTCAACATAGACCCGGCAATAAAGCGACCCACGCCCGTGGAACTCTATTTGCCTGAACCGCTTGCGCTCCATCGCACCACCTTGGTTCGGCATGGGGCTAGATCCGGTTCGGATGTGGAGGGGGATACGCTGAACGCCATAGGGTGGATTGAATCGATAGATGGAACGTCCTCCCAACGTTCCGGGTGATGCACTGGAGAGTGTCGATTCAGCGGCGTAGAAGGCATTGAAATTATCTTGTGTGGTCGTCATTATCACAACCCATCGAAAAGATTGGCATACATAGGCGCAGAACTGTTTGCCCCAAAGGCGAAAGGTTTTCCAGACACAGGGTGGATAAGCGCATTGCTGATCTCGGCATTTGTCATGGGATAAGTTGAACTATAAGTATTTGATGTCGGATCATATATCACGGATGTAGCACTTGTTTTTGAACCACCAATGATATGGATTTTGCCATTTTCCATGAGATATAATCCCGGGCTAATTCGTTCGACCGAATCAGCCGCCGTATTGGTGAAGGTGTTTGTTGTTATATTGTAGATAGACCCAAGTTTATTGCCTGATACATTTGTTCCAAATGAATAAACAAGATTGCCGACAACAATGGAATTGTAAACAGCGTTGGTGCCTAGCGACAACCCGCAAGTATTCGTAGAAGTCGTCCATGAATCTAGAACTGAATCATAAATATATCCATTTCCCGTCTGGCGACTGATAGTGAAGAATTTGCCAGATCCGATCGAAATAGGGCGGGATCCAACAATGGCGGTTGGGGCCGTGGATGCCTTTTGAGACCATGAATCCAGAACCGGGTCATGGACATAAACCTTATTGAATGACCCAGTCATGCCCATGTAATAGACAAGATTATCCGTCCCCTGTACAGCCAGCGGTGAACTGGATGTATTAAATGTTTGGGCGGTCATCGTTGTCACCGTCCAGGCCGATATATCCACAAGTTGGGGCGCGGTTGTCCCAATCTGTTGCAAATAAATCTTACCATCACTCACCCTGATTGGAGCCGGGGCAAACCGACTGGTGGCGAAATCGCCCAAGCCAGAGAATCCTAGATTTAGTGTTGGGCCAGTGGAAAATGTATTATTCGAGAAGTCATAAATAAGTGTACTGGTACTCGTGAGAGCCGGAGCGATGAGCAGTTTTGTTCCCTGAATACCCCATATCCCATTACCCACGGGTCCGCTCCCGGAAGTCTGTCCGAGCAGGGACCATGCATAGTTCATGATATTTATGGCTTTGGATGCGCTTGCGGACGCCAAGGTGACGCTATCTGTAGCGGTTACCGTCGCTGTATGTAAACCCGTGAGCGACCATGTATGGCTAAGGGAGGCAGTATTGCCAGTCCCTCCATCATCAAATGCCCACGCATAGGTGAAGGTATTGGACGGCATACCTACCGTAGAGGCTACAGCGGTATAGGTGATGGGCTGATTGATCGGGTAGCTCATGCGGGGCTCGTGATGATAACAGTCGTCAGCGGGGCAGCGTTGTCGAACAACACGTAGGCGTTCTCAAACTCATCCACATGCGCGTCCAATGCCTTCATGCCTAGTGTGGAAATGGGGAGCGTCGGGACCTGGAAATCCACGCAGAAGGCGGTATTGGCGGCGTAATCGGCCCCGGAATAGAACAGATAGTAGACGCCGAGATGGTAGAAGCTCTTGATGTATTTGTTGTAACCCTCGATGGTCCGGGTATTGTCGAGGGTGAACTGGTATTGATCGCCCCTGATACTGGTTTCACCGGCCAAATCAGCATAATTGCGCGTCATGATGGTCGGCATCCACCAGAATGGATAGGCCGTGGTAAGCCGTGAAGGGGCCGTGAGGGCTGTCCCCGGAACGCGGGTATCCGTGATGCACTCTGCCCTATTGCCATCGAAGATCATGATGCCGCGCTTGGCCAGATAGACCAGACCGCGATCTGTTTTCTGGACACTATGGGGGGCAAAACAGCCATCCTCCGCCAATGTCTTGGATAGACTCATGCCCGTGGGGATATTCCCGTCCAGACGGTAGATGGCATCTTCGCAGAGGATGATCAAACCCTGAGAGAACGAGGCCAGCGCAACCGGCTGATAAGGAAGCGTCACGCTGAAGGTTTCCGGCCAAGCGTCAGGTAGGAGTGCTGGCGTCCAGCGAACGGTATGGTTCAGGATGCCGAAGTGCATCCCGTAATGGGACTCGATGCCCACCAAGCCCAGTGGCGCCTTGTCGAAGTCAACCGTCTGGCCGTTCTCAATGTAGTAAGAAGTGGGGGGATCGCCCAAGGCCGAAGCTGGCTTGGCATCCGTATAGGTGATCTGGTCCAGCGTCAATTCCTCAACCATCTGGTAGACGCCCGCTTGTGCGCGGTAAATCCTCCACCGCCAGTAGTAATTGTTATTCGGGCACCATTTGACCGTCGATAACGTCAGCGTGTAGAGGGAGATAAGTTGGATCGTAAAAGAGGTTGGAGATACATAGGTTGCCTTGTAGAAACCATTTATGGCCTGCGTATTGGGGGCTGAACCTCCGGTGCCAACCAGATAGACCATATCTCCGTCGTTCACGGTGCCGGTTGCGGTATAGGACACAAGCGACTTCACCGGCTGGATCGACCGACCGGAAGGGATTGGAGTGCCATCGGTTGGGATACCGATACCCTTGACCGCGAAATTGTTAGCATCCACGCGGATCAAATCGTAGATCCGACCGTTATAGACGGGATCGGCAAAGCCCGTGAACTGACCCTTATCACCCGTATTGAACCCGTGCGCGGATAGTGCGAATGTAGTTATATTTGTGGTATTATTATAAGTTACGGTTACGCCGGAAAGGTTCTTGGCGGGATAGGCTGTGGCCGAAATGGTTGCCACACTCCCGGTCCCGGTGATAGCGGTAGCGGCACCACTTGAATCTACTACACTAAAGTATCCATCATTCAGGAAGTCCCGTGTCAGGACGCGCCCCTGTGCGGCTGTGATCTCCTGCGAGAGCGCCGAAAGGCCAGATTCATCAAAGACACCATTCACATTACGCACATACGAGTAGGCATACGTGAAGGGCTGGGTCTGCTCGAACTGCGAGGCGTCATCGCCCCCAGCAGTTACTGAGCCGTTATCCCGAAAACTCAAGACAGAAGGAGGGAGATCAATCAATCTGTATTGGGCGGTCTGGTCGCCCTCGAAGACGATATAACCTGTGGCCTTCGGGACTTGCCCCCAGGTTAATGTGACTGATGCGCCCTTGTGCGCTGTATCTGCCACTTCGATACTCACTGGAGCCGTGGGAGGCATGATGCCATCTTCCGTCTTGGCGGCTACACGATAAAGCCGAACTCCATCTGGTAGGTTCCCAGAGCCATCGTAGGCCACCGACAAGCTCAACCCAGAGGGGGTAAGATCGGTGGACTTGCCTACCCCCAGGGGGGATTTGGGCCGGTCAGTCCCAAGAAGTGCGGTAATGCCACCAATCGTCTTAGTTGGATATTTACCTTCCTCGGTAGTATAGACACGCTCAATCCCACCGATGTATTCACCAACATGGTCTTGCCAGTTATCAGAATGGAACCACCGTCCCCTATATGACCAAGATCGTGTGGTCGTAATGGGGGCCGCAAATTGCCACTCCGGGGCCTTGATCGGGCGTGGAGATCCCGAGCGCACGGAACAGTTGTCCATGAAGGTCACAAATCCTTCGGGCAGGATCGACTTATCGCCAATCGTATTGACGCCCTTCTCAAAGGAAATGCGATATGTCTTAGACATTATCGGGTTCCAATAATCAGATAGGAAACAGTGGCTGAATAGATATTCCCGCCCTTATCCTGTAGGTAGATTGCGAATGTCCGCGTGGTGGTCGGATTAGCGGTCATAATCAGAGATGTATCGCCATTGCTGTCTGAACGCCCGCAGGGCCAACCCAATGCAAATGTGCTGGGAGTCGCACTGTTACTCACCAAACCAACCATCCACTTACACTGAGCTTCCGAAGCGGACGATCCGTCAGAAAACGTAGGGAGGGGAATGGTCTGAGGAGTGGCAGAAGTGAAGGTTAATACCCCCGAAGCCATTGCCACATTAGCGGCGGTAGTGATCCCAGTTGTGACCGCAGCTACCGCCTCGCTGATCTTCGGGGCAATGGAGTTGAGAACGGTAGTCTGAGTAGTGGCCAGATCGGACTGGGTTGCCAGAGTCAAGCCATTCAGTTTCGCCGTGGTCGTAAAGTTCGGGGAATCATTCGGTGCCCATCCGGTAGCACCTGCCACATTCCCGGTCATTGTCCCACCCGTCAGCGGGAGCATCCCAAGATTGACATTGTTGACATTGCCGATCTGGACCCAGGCCGTTGCAGAACTATTGGAGACATAGAAATTACCAGTCGAAGTATCGACCAGATCATAGCCGGCGATAGCAGCCGGAAGCGTCCCAGAGCCGATATAGCGGGTGCCCGTGAGCGTGTAAGTCATTAGACCTCCCTAGCGGCTTGGGTGCGCGACCTGTCCAGTTTGCTCTCAAGAACCGGGTCCGAATAGCCGATCAACTGGTTGAACTCATTCATATACTGGAGCGCGAGCTGGACATTCTGGGCATCACCGTCCAAGTGCAGGAGCCAGAACCCCGCCGCATACTTTAGGAACTCATTGTGGGCATCAGGGATTCGCGCATCCACAGTATCCGAATCCGCCGACAGGTCCGTGGGCTTCTGGATATACCCAATGGTCGTAGAAAGCGGACTGGCGGGGACAGGCGTCAACTTGATCTTCTGGCCACTCCATAGGATCCACCGAGCCGGAGTCCCAGCCGTGCCCTGCCAAGTGTTGTATTTCATGCTCTCGAAGCGGAACGAACCCTCTACCAATTGCGTCTGGACCGATAGGATGGGGTAGATCACGCGCTGAACACGAAGGTAATCAGTCGGAAGCATTACGAATCCGTTCACATCTGGGGTAGCCTCGGCTTCGGTATAGGTCACGCCTGTTTTCTTGGCATAGTCCTTAATGGCGAAATTGATGGCATCCTTATACATCGTGGATGAATAGGTCGTCATCTGCGGATCGCCAACGAGATATTGGGTCCAGTAGCGGAGTTGGGAAAGGGGTTGTGCCAATTACCACCTCCAGAAATACGGACCAGTCATACGGCGCATGAACCCAGACCCCCAAGCCCTGGCCCGACCAGACTGGCCCAAAATCGCATTGGCCTTCAAAAAGTCCAGTTCGCGGGTATGCAGGATTTCACGGTCCTTCGACAACCCAAGGTTCTGTCCGATGCCCGGAAGCATCAACACATGCGAAATGGCACCAGCAATGATGCAGTCCTCGGCCTCTTCTGGGAGAGGAATCGCATCGAACTCCCCACCGGGAACATACGATGCCGTCACCTCGAACTGATAAATCTTATCTGGGGTAGGATAAATCTGAATTACGTTCCCACCACGATAAGCCCAACCATCCGGGAAGCCCTGCGTATAATCGGGATAATCCACGACATTATCGATGT
>JAEHJW020000966.1_pt1 | contig 58321 bp, 72 predicted proteins | sample 9271431 | NCBI WGS metagenome assembly JAEHJW02 | reverse complement strand
GGATGCTTACGGCGTTCGAGAAAGCCCAAAACGGATTTAAGGTGCAGTGTACGGGCAGCGCTACTAGCGTTACCTTTATGTGGACTATCGTAAATCCGAATGTAAAATAAGGGGAGGGTAAAGACATGATTATTCAAAACGTAAATGCTGGGCCTAAAGCGATCTGCGGCATAAGTGGAACTGTCTTAACCGTAGATGTACCTGGCGTAGACAGTCTGGCTATTGACCTACAGCCAAAACAGACTGACGTACTGACTAAGATTGATATATCACTAGGCCGGGATTATATGAAGCTGGCCGAAGGAGTAGGAAGCTGGTACGTTGCCCATGTAACCATACCGCCGGAAGAGAAAGAACTGTATCAAACTGACCAGCTTGACGCTGACGGAAATCCTGTAATGACGCTAGTAACTATGCCCTTGGACATGAACAGTGTAGTAGTACACCTTTGGGGCCTACCAGAAACAGCCGTAGTAATTGATAATGGAGGTATCGCATAATGGCATTTGTATTTAGTATTAAAGACACTTACAGGCAGGCCGTAGAAGCTGCTACCGGGGGAAAAAACACGGTAATGTACGACGATAAAGGTAATCCGTCTATCATGGTAGCGGTACCAAGGTTTAATATTTCCGACGTTATAGCTGGGGGAGCGAATACACCGCACCCAGCTTTTATTGTTAATGGCGTTACCAAAGACATAATCTATATTTCAAAGTACCAGAACATCGTAAGTGACAGCCGGGCGTATTCCGTACCATTCCAAGACCCCGCTAACTCTTTGACTTTTGACAGCGCTGTAACATACTGTAAAAATAAAGGTGCTGGGTGGCATCTTATGTCTAATGCTGAATGGGCTGCTATGGCGCTATGGTGTAAGCAAAACGGGTTTATGCCACGCGGTAACAATAACTACGGCACTGACATTAGCGCAGCTTGGGAAAAAGGTAAGAAAACCTACAGCGACGACGGCGTAAGAACCTGCAGAGTAGCCACCGGAAGCGGGCCAAAAGGCTGGGCACATGATAACAGTAACGAAGGTATATTTGATCTTAACGGAAATGTAAACGAATGGGTAGGCGGCCTACGTCTTAACAATGGTGAAATTCAGATTTTACGCGACAATAACGCAGCTGATAACCTCAAAGACCAAAGCGCTGCTTCCGCTGAATGGCAAGCCATAGCTGCGGCAGACGGGGCTTTAGTAGCGCCGGGTACAGCCGGAACTTTGAAGTACGATTATACCGTAGCACCTGTAGCAAATTCGGCTAACATTGAACTTACGGATACTATCGTAAATCTACAGCCAGACGATACTGCTTCCGGTTCTAAGTCATTTGAAACTCTAACAGCGCACGCTGGAATAGTCGTTCCAGGCATCGCTAAAGCCTTGGGCCTGTTCCCCGTAGACGCTAGCCACGGCGGGGACTATTTCTACATGCGTAATAATGGAGAGAGGCTGCCGCTTCGGGGCGGCCACTGGAGCAGCACGTCGAGCGCTGGCGTGTTCAACTTGTACTTGGACAACCCGCGCACGAGTGTGAACACGAGCCTTGGGTTCCGGTGCGCTTACGTTGGTTAACTGGTATCTGTTAAACTGAATATCTGCGGGGGGTGAGCGATAGCGAACCCCTCCCCAAAAATTGCGGTAACGAAAGGCTACGGTAATGGAAGAATTTAAAATATTACAGAAGACCTACGACATGATAATCTACGGTAGCCTTTGCTTGAAACAATTTCCTAAGTCTGAAAAGTACGCGCTTGCTTCGGATATTAAACGGTCAATGTATAGCTTACTACGGCTTATAATATCGGCGAACAAGCACTACTACAAAAAGACTACCATACAGGAAATTGACGTAGAACTAGATACATTACGTACGTTTATCCGTTTAGCAGCCGACCAAAACACGCGTTATTTAGCTATGAGTAAGTACGAGAACTGGGCCAAACTATTGAACGAATTAGGCCGCATGGTAGGCGGTTGGATAAAAAGTATTAAGCAGTAATCACATGGGGTACAGTCCTATATCTGCCGAATCGGGGCGGCAACTGGAACAACACGACGAACGCTGGCGTGTTCAACTTGAACTTGAACAACCCGCGCACGAATGTGAACACGAACCTTGGGTTCCGGTGCGCTCTACCTCAAATACCAGCCAGTAGTAGCTTCCTTACGGGGAGGCTTCCAGGCAACCGAGGTAAAGGGGAGTGTATCCCTGCCGAAAGGCAAAAAATAAAACTGAAGGCGTATATAGTCTAGTAGAGAGCCACCGAACGCTGTAAAGCGCCTATTTTAATGACTGGAGAAATGATGAAACGTGTAAACAATCTATTCACGACTATCTACAGCTTTGAAAACCTGTACGCAGCATACATAGCAGCCAGAAAAGGGAAGCGTTACCGTGGAGAAGTACTAAGGTTTACGGCGAACCTAGAAGAGAACCTTATACAGCTGCAGAACGAACTTATTTACGAAACCTATCAAGTAGGAAAATACCGAGAATTCTACGTTACTGAACCTAAACGACGTCTAGTTATGGCCCTACCGTTCCGGGACAGAGTTGTACAATGGGCAATCTACCGGGTACTTAATCCCACGTTTGAAAAGACGTTTATCTATCACAGTTACGCCTGCCGGGTAGGAAAAGGTACCCACGCAGCCGCTACCAGACTTTACAGCTGGCTTAGGGAAATAAACCGAAAGCCTGAGAAATGGTACTACCTGAAGCTAGATGTAGCGAAGTACTTTTACCGAGTAGACCATGCTGTAATACTGCGGATCTTGGCCCGGAAGATTAAAGACAAAGACTTACTACGGTTGCTTAAAAAGATCATAAATAGCGAAAATACGAAGTTCGGACTACCTACCGGAGCTACCCTGGATACAGATAAACGAATATCTGATAAGGGCATGCCGATAGGTAACCTAACTTCGCAAATGTTCGCGAACATATACCTAAATGAGCTAGATCAGTACGTTAAGCACGTCTTACGGATAAAGCATTACATTAGGTACATGGACGACATCATTATTTTACACCCGTCTAAGCCGTATTTACATCAAGTAAAATCTTCCATAGAGCGGTACCTAAACGATAATCTACGCCTAGAGCTTAACAATAAGACTACGATTAGACCCGTAAGCCTGGGTATACACTTCGTAGGCCAACAAATATGGGGTACCCACAGGAAGATGCGTAAGCCAGCGTCCTTAAAGATAAAGCGGCGGCTGGCTTTTCTAGTCCGGCAGTACAACAAGGGAGAATTAACACTGGAGAAATTCAAAGCGTCCTTAGCGTCTTACCTGGGGATTATGAAACACGTAGACTGTTATCGCTTTAAGGCTAAGCTACTAAGTACCATAAAGCTTTGCCGAAACCGGGAGAAATTACGAAAGGGGGCCACATAATGGCAGACGCCGTAGACCCTAAGCTATGCGAGGAAAAACACAAGAACATAGACAAGCAACTAACCGTAGGTGAGCAACGAATGAACAGCCATTCCGAAAGCGTACACGACGTTAAGGAAGCTATAGTACGGCTTACGATTATCCAGGAAATGCAGACCAATACCCAGGCAGCGCAGACTAGAACGCTGGAGGGTATCGACAAACGGGTAAGCGACCTGGAAGACGCCCGTGTAGCACATTTACGAGAACAGGAGCAGCTTAAGCAATCAGAAAAATTCTGGCAGACAACCGCCGGACAGCGCGCTATAACCGTGGGCGCGGTTATCACAGCCATTGTAATCCTGGCGGCGATAGGTCAGGACATAGGCCCGGAAATTAAAGCTTGGCTAACAGGTAAGTAGAAAGGGGAAATAGACATGCTGGATACTGTGGTAGTCATGGGTATGACGGTAACCGCCGTAGAAGTGGTTAAAAACATGAACGCGTACAAAAATCATAAGGGTATGGGTAAAAAAATATTGCCCTTCATTATCCTTGGAACTGGCTGCGTTTTTCAGATACTAAATAACGGTGTGTTTGGAACTGGCTGGGATGCTCAGTCTATCAGTGACGCGGCTAAAAGTGGCATAGAAGCCAGTGTGCTTTATGCTGGTATCTATGGTATGGGTAAGTCGTCTATGCAGACTACCGACCCGGACATAGCACAGAATACAAAACCGGATCAGGAGCCGACTACTACTGAAATATCAGAAAAGCCAGCTACTACTGTTACAACAACGGAAACGACTACGACTCCAAGTACCACAGAGCAAACTACTGGAACATAATAAAACGTCTGGCGGTAGGGGCGTACCCCCGCCAGACGTTTTTACCCCACTTGCCCAGGTTTAATTACCTGGGCTTTTTTATTTATGTCATTATTTCTTGACTTCTATACTTCTACGGCGTAAACTACTGCATAATAGTAAGTAAAAAAGCGGGAGGTAATGAGCATGGCAGAGAAGGTAACCCTGGAGATCGTAGCAGGTAACGCGCTGGTAAGTGGAAAAAAGGTAACTATATCGAAAGGTAAGACGCCTGGACGCCTATTGTTTAACGTGACCTTTAAAGTGTGTAAAGAATTCGATGTAGTAACTATCGACTGGGAGGAAAAAGGAACCAGGAACGCTGGAAAGGCTGCAGCTGGAGCTATCGCCGGGGGATTAGTTACGGGCGGCTGGGGTTTACTGGCTGGCGCCGCATTAGGTGGCCAGAAGAAAGACATTTCTACAGCTGTAATAACCCTGGAAGAAGCCGGGCGACAGTATAAGCTTACGGTACGCTGCAGCGCTTCGGACTTCGAAACTCTTAACCGTATTCTATAATACTGTGTATTATATATTATAAATACTAAAGTATAGATATATATATAAATAACTATATCTATATAGTGTATTAATAATATATAGTACTCTATATTTCTTAGGGGGGTACTTTTTCTTTTTCCGTTACCTTTTAGGTTAGGGACTTGGAAAGTACCCCCACCTAAATTTTTTCGTTTTATATATTTTTGTGTAGTAGTATAGAAATAAAGAAGTATTGATATACTAACTAATAGCGCTTATAATGGTTTTAAAAACAGGTAGGGGGTAGGAACATGGCTAAAGGTAGCCGGGTAAATGACGGAGAAACCCTGGAAGCGTATTCCACAAAACTAGAACCGAGCCTAAAAAGACGCCTTGAAGCTATGGTAAAGATACAGAGGCTTGGCGGCCAGCGGGAACTAATTACGCGCATGCTGAAAGTGTACGAGGATCTTAACCCGGAGGATGCGCAGCGTGCTAAAGAACTAATTGAACTGCTGGAGAACGAACCACAGAAAATTTACTAGGTACTGGCATTTTTTGAAGAAGCACAGCATACGCTGTATAGCGAAGCACAGCAAGCGGAACAGCTACCTAGCCAAAGTATGGCCCTCAAGGGGGCCTATTATTTTTCGCATAAAGTAGTATAGAAGTCTTTACTTTTATACTACTTTATGCTAGTATAAGGGTACGAAATTAGCGGATCAAAGGCCAGCCTGGAACCAAATCCCGGCGTAAAAAGAAAGGAATGATTATCTATGACATTTTGTGATATGCATAAACCAAGCGGTTGCGGGGAATGCCCTAATCGCTACGTTTGCAAAAGCCGCGAATTTAAAGTTGGGGAAACATGGGAAGGCGAGAAAATAACCCGCGTTTCGAAAGTTGAAAGTGTGTTAGTGACCAATAGTTACAACAAGGTTAGTTGTCGTTGGGAGACTAATTTTTATGATATTGAAACCCTGAATCACAAATTCACCAAGGTATTACGATAGAAGGGAGAATAGTAGTGAAAAAGCAGCCCGTACCCTTTTCGGTATCCTGGGAAGAAGTATTCTTATTTCAGACGTTGCTAGAAGGAGAAATAAAAAATCTTCGCAAGCTGTACGTAGACTGTAAAGTCTGGGACGATAATCTGGCAGAGTCTTTCGCCAAGCGCCAACGGGAACTATGGGAGAAATGGAAAGATCTAAACAAGCGACTGCGAGAATCCGGAGAAAGTTACTACGGTACTCGTACGGAATTTGACCTAAAAAGCGAAGTTATATTAAGATAATTTTTTAACGCTGGCATTAACCGCTAGCGTTAATTTATTTTTTAGGACTGGAATAGGACGGGCAGACAAAGGCGTACATTGTAATACCAAAACAAAAAGGAGGGTAATACATGAAAAACGCAGCTATCGACATAGGCTACGGATGGACTAAAGCCTTAGCAGAGGGACAGATCGTAAGGTTACCACACAGAAAAACGGGGGAGAAGCTATGGGGAAGCGTAAACGGGTAAAGGTAATGGCTGAACTTCGCAAGGGTAAAGACGACGACATTAAAGCAGCCCTGGAGGAATCCGACAAACTTAACGACCGTAGCGACGTCATAAGGGCAGCTTTAAGGCTTTACTTTAACCTAGGGGGTAGGAATACATTGACCGCATCCCCTAAACAAAGCACGGTTAAGCCGGGAGTGAGTACAGCCCTAAATTTAGGAGAAGTTAAACTGGAGAAAGTAGAAAAAGGCGCCGAAGAAATCGACGCCGACCTGGATAATTTATTAGGGGATTTTTAGAAATTAAATACTGCAGGTGCGCCGTAAGCCATAAGCGCGATACCTATAGCTATTTTAATTAAGGCTGCTACTGGCATATCAGATACACTTCCTTTCGTTTTATTAGCGTGATTGTAGTATGTCACAACTTCATGACTTCTATACTAGGGGGGTGAAAATTTGTTTAGCTTTGATGTTTACATGGGAATTTTTTTCGTAGTCGTAACGCTAGGCATAGTTTGGAAAGGGGGGCGTCGTAATGCGGGTTAACGTAAACGGTAAAGCATGGAATACACAGCCGGAAATACTGGCGGTATTAGACATAAAGGAACCTACTACCCTGGATAAAGTAGTCGATCACGTACGGCGAAACTACCGAGCGTACTTGGCAGCAGGATACACTATCTTAATGGTTCTGCAGCCTGGTACGGCCTTGGCTGCTGGGAACGTTAACGGCGGTATACGACTTATACTACTTATGCAGAAGGCTAGCTTTTGGGTAGGTATGGGCGTGACGATATGGGGCATAGTTGAGGCCCAGCTAGATTACCCAGGCTGGAAAGGTCGCGTACTTAAAGGCGTACTAGGATATATCGGTATCCTGTTGGTACCGCTTGTATTCTTAGAGCTTCAGAACAGCCTACAGGTGGATGTATGGAACCAACTACAAGGAGTTACGACGCCAGGACCTACGCCGCAGGCGCCGACCGTAACACAGTAAGGGGGGTAGCGTTATGGGCCTAAAGATAACTGCCGGGTACCAGGCCGTAGACAACGTACACAAAGTACCACATAGCGGCATAGACGTAGCGATACCGACCGGGACGCCCGTAGTAAGCGTGGGGACTGGGGTAGTCGAAAAGCTGGTAAACTACGGCGACAAGAATATAGGTAGCGGTGTATTCGTTAGGCTTATAGACGGTACCCAGGTAGTTTACGGGCATTTGTCTAAAGTGGAGGTAGTTAAGGGGCAGCCTGTAATTAAAGGAACTGAACTAGGGCTAAGCGGCGGCCAGCCGGGAACGCCGGGCGCTGGGCATAGTACCGGGCCGCATTTACACCTACAGGCATACCAGGGCGGTAAACTGGTAGATCCTACGCGATACCTCGAAAGCGCGGTACAGACTTCGCATCCTACAGCTGCAGGTACGGACTTATTAACTGGGGCAGCTATCGGCGTGCTAGTCGTAATACTTATGCTAGTGGTAGGAGGTAAGAAGATGATCGTAACGCCTGTATCTATTATCGTTATGGTAGTTTTGGCCGTGTTCTTCGGCCCGGCCATATGGACCAAGTTAGGCTTTTTATTCGCTGGCGGGTACTTAGACGTCCCGCTAATGGTGGGTACTATAGTCTGTATATGGCTGCTGCAATTCGGGGCTAAATGGCCTAAGAAGTATATCGTATGGGGATGGCTACTATTTTGGACGCTAAGGGGGTTTATATTCGTATGATTATAAAAGTAAACGGTAGGGTACTATTTAGGCACGCGCCGGACGACTACGTAACCTTCGAATTATCGCCGACGACCAGCGTAAAGAATAACCAGGCTTACGTACTGGCTAAGGTTATAGCCGACTGGTACCGCAAGCCGTCGGAACTTCGCAGCTGGGGAAACGGTGCCGCCCTTACGTTATCCGAACAGCAACGCGTAAACTTCCGGGTAGTCCTTAAGCCGAAGGAAATACGCTTTTATATGCTGGTACCTAGGGAGAGGGCTGGGGAAATCCTACGGAAAGCAGAAGCCGTGTACCATGAAAACATAAGCATAAACGAAGTCGAACCGTTACAAGGACTAAACCCTAAGCTAACCGTATGCAGCGAACTAAGCTACCGTAAGCATGACATTTTTAGCCTGGCGACTGATAAGGACAATAACTACCCGCTACCCAGCTTATTAACCGCCGTAAGGACGTTAGAAGGCGACGACGTAGCGGTATTCGATACCCTGCTGGAGCCTTACGACCGCTGCGTATGGCTAAAGGAAGCGAAGAAGGCCGTAACCCAGCTGGAAAAGGGCTACGTGCCGAACTCGAAAGTAAGTAACAAGGTACTGCAGCTGGTACACGAATTCTTTAATAGCCTGCGCTTTGGGCTGCTAGAGATAGGCGCCATAACCAGGGAACAAAAGCTACGGCTTAAGAAATGGCGCCGGGAAGATACCCAGTACCTAGAAGCAGCCCTTATGCTTAAAGACATGTCTACGGCGTCGAAGAAAAAGCAGGCCGACGAAGTAGTACGGGCCTGGGTACGGGTAGCCGCCCAAAGTGAAAACAAAGACCGGGCTAGAAGCGCTGTAAGGACGATGGCGAACGCCTGGAAGGACATAAGCCTGGACAATGATCTGGAGATAACCGAAATACCGGATAAGTGGACGCCCAGGTATCTTACGGCTATAGAAAGACGGAAGCCATTAAGTATTCGCATGCGGCCCGTAAAGTTAGGTACTGACGAAGCCGGGAAGTTCTTGCAGCTGCCGGGGCGTACGCTTATTGAAGAATTCCCGGAGATACAGGCCCGGAAGTTACGGGAAGTACAGGTAAGCCAGGAGCTAACCCAGGAAAAAGGTATACGTATCGGCTGGGTAACGGAACGGGGAGCGCGTAAGCTAATCCGAATACCTACTAACGCCTTCGGGGATATTAAGCTGGCCGCCGTATATGACGCCCTATGTACGGCTTCGTTCGGCCAGGGAAAACAGGGCAGCGGCAAAACAGACGGCTTCGGCACGACCTGGGCCTACGACATGGTACTGGCGGGCTTTACGGTAATAATTATGGATACAGCAGACGGCCAGGTACTGCGGAACTTCGTAAACTGCCTACCGGAGGACTACCCGGAAGAAAAGCTGCACCTACTGAATTACGACAACAAGGCCTGGCCGATACCATTAGGATGGGACGATATATACGGGCGGGAATTCGGGGCCATAGGAGACGAAGAACTGGCTGCTATGGAGATACAGGAGCGCGTAACCAGTAGGCTAATAAGCTTTATAGGTAACCTATCGGCTACCGGAGAATTTACCGACCGGATGAAGCAGTACGTAGTCAGCTGTATGAGAGCAATAACACGTCGTAAGACATGGGATTTTTCAGACCTTGAACTAGCGCTAACCAGTCCTGCGTACAGAGTAGAACTGCTGCAACTGCCAGAAGTCCAAAGTATGTCAGACGTTGTACGGGATCTTAACGCGTTGCAGCACAAGGCAGCTGACGGGAAGGAAGGACAGGTAATAGAATTTATTCTTAACCGTATTCGGGTACTTAGCGGGACTCAGTTTTTAGCTAACGTATTCTTCCAGCCGCCTAAGCGTCGCGAAGATGGTAAGCCGCTACTGGATATACGCCGTATAATGGATAATCCGGAAGGCGGCTACGGACATGTAGTATGCGTTCAGGCAAGCGGTGACGCCTGGCAGGGGTTACAGCCTACTATATTGGGCTTTATGCTGGATAAGATTAACTTTAATGCTTTTAGCCGGACGGATACCGAGCAGAAAGACCGTAAGCCTTGTATGGTATGGATAGACGAACCACATAAGATTATAGGGGCTATACAGGCAGACCTTAGCGGAACGGCTGTAGAATTCCGTAAGTACCGGGTTAAGAATCTTTTTACAGGGCACAGCATAGAGCAAATGGGGAAAGCGGCTAACGCACTATTAGACGGTGGCGCCCAGGTTACGAGTTACAAGACGGAACGGCTGGAAGAATTAAAGCGCTTCGCCCATGCTTTTAAGCCTTATGACGACGCCGCAGAATTGTACGATGCACTGCCGGAGAAATGGCGGGCCATAAACGCTGTAAGGCTGCCCAGCGGTAAAACTTGTCCGGCGTTTATCGCAGATATGGTACCGCCGCCTGCAGCCATAAAGGACCGAGGCTATTGCTGGCAACAAAGTGCGGAAAAGTACGGAAGGCCCTGGAAGGAAGTACGGGATGCTATACAGGTAAAACGGGCGCATTATCAAACCTTAGATATGGAATGGTTAGAAGAACAGAACGAAGAAAGGGCCGCAGCTAAGCAGGCTGAAAGAGAGGCGAAAAAGGCCGAACGGGAGACGGCTAAAGGAAAGAAAGCTGTATAGTTAAAGTAAATAAGCCCCTTACTGGGGCTTTATTAACCGTTTAAGTTAATTAAATTCAATCAATGTATAAATAGTAACGATTGCGGTTAGTATATGAGCAAAGAAAAAATCTCAGGTGTTTTCCTGAGATTTAAGCTTTTTTGTTTCTAATCTCCTAGCTATCTGTATAAGTAGTACTACAAACTTTCTTATTGCTTCCGGGTCGTTTTTTTCAGGTAAAATCCTTATGTATTTCACAGATAAAACAATCCTCCCCTCCCTGTCACCTGTTATAATCTATTCGTGACATAAGTTGTCCTAAGACAAGAAAGGTGGTCATAGTCTAATGGTAAGATGTGCCATATATTGCCGGGTATCCTCAGACGAACAAGCGGAGAAGGGGACTATTGCTTCTCAGGTGGACTACGCTAAGCGTTACCTGGAATTACACGGTCCTGAAATGAATATAACCGAACATGATTTTTACCTTGATGAAGGCGTTTCTGGTACGATTGCGCTGCCGGACCGTCCGGCTGGTTCTAAATTATTGCTAGACGCGAAAAAGAAGCAGTTTGATATTTTGTTCATCTATCGGCTGGATCGGTTAGCACGTAGCGTAAAGCACGTATTAGATACTTACGATTTACTGGAAAAGTACGGTATCGCGCTCAAAAGTATGACTGAAGCATTTGATACAAGTACGCCGACGGGTAAGTTTTTTATGACGCTGCTTGCCTCTATTGCGGCGCTAGAACGTGAAACAATCCTTGAAAGAACCCAGGGAGGTAAGGACAGAAATGCCAGGGAAGGAAAATGGGTAAGCGGTGCCCCGCCGTTTGGGTATCGAATTGAGGACAAACGGCTGGTTATATATGATCCGGAGGCTGAAACGGTCCGCTTAATCTTCCAGCTGTATGAAGACGGTATGAGCACTGTAGAAGTAGCCAAGTACTTGAACGCAAAAGACGTGCTTACGCCAACCGTGTCTAAGGGCACAAAAAATAAGAGTACTGGAAAGTGGCACGCTGGGCATATCTCTATTATCTTGCGAACTACAGCTTATATGGGATCTTATACTTACCTTAAGCGATCAAAAAAGAGAAAGGATAGAATAGAATTGGAAGTCCCAGCTATTATTGAGTCTCAAAAATTCAAAGATATTCAGGAAAAAATTGTAGAAAACGCGGACGTAGCCAGAGGGAGTAAGAAACATAACTACCTTTTACGTGGTTTAATATACTGTGCTAATTGTGGCCGGGCCTTAGTGGGGAGTAGTGGAGATAGTAAAAGCGGTCGGGTTTATTATCGTTGCACGGGAACCATAGATAATGGTCAAGGAAAAATTTGCGACACAAAACAGTTAAGGGCTTACGACGTCGAAAAAGCTGTATGGGATGATGTTTACGAACTACTATCCAATCCGGAAGAATTAATAAAAGAAATGGAAGAAGAACTTGGAAAAAATAAAGAGTCAAGTGAACCAGTGCAATCGGAACTAGACGAAGTAGAAAATCTTATCAGTGAAAAGCAAGCTGCCAGGGGTATGATAGCCCGGTTAATGACAAAAGGAAAGCTTACAGAACAGGAAGCTGAATTAGCGCTGGAGGATCTGGCTAACGAATTGGGATCTTTAAACGCGAGGAAAGAGTTTTTATTTGAAAAGATAGCCAATGCCCAAAGTTTTGAGGGTAACGTAATAAATGTTCGTATGGTTATAGACGCTGTACGAGATCATTTAGAAGAATTAACGGAGGAAGAAAAGTCCGCGTTAGTCCGGGCTATGGTTCGCCGGGTTGAGGTAAAATCCGTAATGACTGAATCCGGAAAATGGGACTCGTTAGTTACTTCCCAGTACTATTTTTTTCGTAGTATGGGGTTAAGCAACTCAAAGGATGCGCAGAACCATACCACGATTTATAGCATAGAGAGCACATGGCTATTCCATGCGTTCTCTCGAAAGGGCGGCGATAGAATTAGGTGGCGCTAGTAAGTAATGCAAGCACAGCGGCTGCGGATTTCTTCGCGAAGGAATTAGCTTTGACTTCAATGTCAGTCCTTTGCACGTCTAGTCCTATGATGTACAGTCCAGACGGTAGATCATGCTTGATATGGTAGATTTCATGCGCCAAAACCTCAGATTGAGCTTCCGGGGATAATGTGTCCGCGATAAAAATGTGGTATACGCCCTTTCGTGACAGGTAGACGAAGCCTTTTAGTCCTTCGCCCAAGTAGACTTGATGCCAACTAATGTTTTCGTTCAAGTCGATTTTAAGAACTGTCTGTTCCATGTTGTCACCTTCTATCTTAATTTGTCGGACACCCATAAGACACAAACACCCGCCGAAATAATCGGCGGGTTTACTCGTTGGACTCTTCGTCTTCAACAATCTTAATGTATTTAATTATACGTTTTATGGTGTCTTCTTTTAAGGGTTTGACCTGTCTAAATAAAATTTGCAGTTCTTCGCGGGTAGTCAGGTCGTTGAAAAAATCAAGTAGTTCTGGTTCATCGGATAACGCTTCTTGTATTTTTTGAGTCGGGGTTATGCCCAGTAAGATATAATCAGTAGATACATTGAATACTTCGGCTAGCTTGGCGACGTCCTTAGCATCAATTATTTTTGTGTAACTACGTTCCCAATTAGATACTATTTGATTAGTAACACCCACTTTTTCGGCTAATTCGGATTGCAGCCAACCGCGTTCGGTACGCAATTTACGTATTCTTTCGCCTACAGCTTTCGCCAATGTATTCACTTCTCTCCCCTTGTAATTTACTATCTATCTTACCATTTAAAAGGTAACACATATATAGTATTAACGAAAGTCGATAATTTATGCACGTTTTTGTAAAGTATTTCTTGACATTATCGCATGCGGTTAATATAATACGTGTAAGCACATTATCGAATACGGTTAATAAAGGGGGTGGTAAGAGGTTGATTAACGCCAGGGTTAGGCGGGTAAGAAAAGCAAAAGGAATTATGACGTGGTTTATTGCAGAACAATTAGGAATTACCAGGCAGCAATATTGTAGTATTGAAAGGGGCCAGGCCGGGATAGACTCTGTGCGACTAGCTAGAATAGCAGAATTGCTACACGAAGAACCTGGCATTTTTTTTGAAGACTCATTAACGGATGCCGTTATTGAGAGGGTAAAGAGGGGGAAAGAGAATGGCAACCATCGTCAAACGAACATACCTGCAGCAGCCCGACCCCGAAGCTGTGAAGAAGTTAGCCCAAGTAATTTTGAAAATCGGAACGCGAATTCTGAATGAAGAAAGGAGTAAGGCCGCTAAAGTTTGTGAAGAAGTTGGTTAGCTATGAGAGGGGCGTGAAAATTGAATCACACACAAGCCGTATTTCTAGGCCACGCTATGCCAATGGCTATTTCTTTTTGGCTTTGGTGCTGGTACATGTATGAGAAACGAAAAAAGGCCCGCAGGCGCTGGAACGCCAAACGGACCAATGAAAAAGTAATATCACGGAAAGTATACCATAGCCGCAATAATCCAGAAAGGGGAGCAAGCCTATGGCTATCGGAATTACAGCCATACGGGTTAGAGGATTTCGTAGTCATATTGATACGTATGTAAAGCTAACCCCTATAGGTTTAAACGTAGTAACTGGTAAAACGGACAGCGGAAAGACGGCCCTGACCATACAGGCTATACGTTGGGTAGCCCTAGGAGAACCGGACGGAGAAGAATTTTTATACACAAAGAAAAATGAAGCTGGGGAGGTAATAGAACAAGCCGAAGAAGTCTATGTAGCGCTGAAACTTTCGACCGGGGTTACCGTGGAAAAGACACGAAGAAAGGGTAAGACGAAATACCAACTATCTACCGTATCAGAACCTTTCGAACAGGCAGCCGTTCCGGAGGAAGTAAAAGCGGCCCTGGGGATACGAAAAAAACATTTTGGAGATTACGAAGTAGACTTAAACTTTGCGTACCAGTTAGCAGCGCCTTTCTTGATCAGTGAAACGCCTAGCGCCGGGGCTAAGGTACTGGGAACATTAGCAGGTACTGAAGCTGTAGATAAAGCCTTTAAAGGGGTAGGAAAGGACCAGTACGCGGCCCGCACGGAGCGCCAAAACAGCGACAAAGAAGCGCAGCAGAAGGAAAAGGACCTGCAGCAGTACGCAGATCTGGATGACCTTAAGGAACAGTTTAGCGCTTGTGAATATTTGCTAGGCGAAGCTGAAGCGGCTGCAGTTAGGGGAGAAAAGTTAGACAGTCTACGTTATAAGTACCTTAGTTTTGAACTAGCACTAGACGACGCGGTAACTGAGCTGGAACGCCTAGCTATAGTACCAGAACTAGCCATAGACATGGAAAACATACAGCAGGCCCAACAACGATATGACACCCTGCTAGATTTATACGAAAGGAAGGCAAAGTTAGACCATCGGATTAACCTATTAGTCCAGGAGTTAGAGAAGTACGAAGCTTTACCTTTAGTCGTAGCTTACCTGGAGGAAGCCGAGAGTAACCACACCAAACTAGATACTTTAATTCGGTTATCCATGGTACACACGACTGTTACACAGAATATACAGCGTACTGCCGAAATCATTGAAAAAACCAAAGACCTAGACTTACGGGCTGAGGAACTTAAGCAGCTGGAGTATATAAGCGTTAGGCTGGAAAACCTTAAAGGACTAGCGACCAGGTACGACTTAGCTAAAGGTCAAGTAGAACGCCACACTGCGGCCCTAGAACTGACTAAAGGGATAGGACAAGCTGCCGAACTACTACAGCAGGCCGTAGCAAGTCAAGAACGCATAAGTAAGCTGTATGAACTGGATAACCGCTACGAAATTAAGCTGCAGACATGCCGAAGGGCAGTTAGCACGGAGATTACAGCTATTAACGATGCCGAACGATACGGCAAGGAATTAGCAGCAGCCTGGGAAGCAGTCGGTGGAATTTGCCCCATGTGTGACCAGCCCATAGCTAAGGGAGGCTGTGAGCATTGAAGAATGATTACCAGGTTTACACAAGAAAATCAGGAATAGCCATACCGTTTAAGGGTACTGTGCGAATCCTGCTTGTAGATACCGAAGACTTGGAAAAACTGAGCGAAGCAGCTAACAACTGGATTATCTACACAGACCGTCACGGGCGAGAGTTTGCCAGGAGTGACAAAGCTAGCGGTCAGGTTATGGCACACAAGCTACTCTATGACATCCCAAAAGGCTGCAAATTAGAATGGATAAACGGCAATACCTTAGACCTTCGCCGTGAAAACTTAAACATGGTACAGCCAAACGGAACGGTTGTACCACTACTAATACCCGAACCAGAACCGGAGGAAGAACCATACATTCGTACCAGCGACGTACGCGGTGTGTACTTCCATAAGGCTAGCCAACGTTGGCATGCTTCAGCATTTTATGAAGGCAAACGCTACAGCATAGGCTACCAACCAGACACGCCGGAAGGTAAGAAAGCAGCTGAAGAGGCTGTAGAAGAGTTCCGCAAAAACGGGCCAAAAGTTAAAAAGGGGGCTAATTAATTTGGACGCTAAACAACGCATTGAACTAGGCAAACTGAACCTTAAGAAAGCTGAGCAAGCGCAAACCGTAGCCGCTACCCAAAAGGAAGCTGCTGAAAAACAGCTTAACGAAGTCGTAGCAGATATGACCAAAGAGGGCGTAACACCGGAAACAATTAAGCAGGAAATAGCCACTGTAGAGGCTGCCAGGGACGCGTCATTAGACAAGTTCGAACAGCTGCTACCAAAGGTATAAGGGGGCGCTAGCATGGGCTTAGCCGACTTAATGAAGGGGCGTAAGTCAGGGGTAACTATATCGACGCCGCCCGTCTATGCCAAGGGTACGACAGTGACCGTAGTAGATCCTGTAGCTATAGGCAGTACCTACCGCCTGGATAAAGCCCGCCTAGACGCTAAGCAGGTAGGTCAAGAGCTTGCCAAGATGGAAGCTAAGCGCGACCTACTCAAAGAACAAATGGACGCCGCCATTATACGACGCCTGGAAGCACAGCACACACTGGACGTATGCGATAAGGTACTAATCCTGTTACAGAAGACAAGCGAATACGCCAGGGAGCAAGTAAAGGCCCGAATGGAAGAACTGGTAACGACAGCCCTTAACGTCGTATTCGGTAAGCCGTACCGTTTTTGGATGATCTTAGGTGTAGCAGCTGGGAAGCCTGTAGCTGAATACTGGGTAGAAGTTGACGGGGTACATGTACAGCTTAAGCCACCAGACTACGGAAAGGGCGGTGGGGTAATCGACGTCGTAACTACAGCCCTACGGCTGGGTATTTTCGAGCTGGAACAGGAACTAGGACCGCTGCTATTTGACGAGGTAGGGAAACACATTAGCCGGGACTTCGCGCCGAATATGGCCTACTTCCTTCACGAATACGCCGCACAGTTCGACCGCCAGATAATCCTTAACACACATAATAAAGACCTGGCAGCAGCTGGAGACGTCGCAGTAAGAGTGTACCAGGAAGGCGGTAAGAGCTACGTAACCAGTAAGATAGACGATGTAGAAGAGGGGGCGGGAACGTGAAGCTAATCTTTACAGGAGACTGGCACTTACGCGGAACGAATCCCAGGAACAGAATAGGCAGCTACGTAGACGCCGCAAAGGAAAAGATCCGGGAAGTATTTGCGATAGCTGTAGACATAGGCGCCAAAGCTATACTAGTGCCTGGGGATATATTCGACGCCCCACAGGTAGCCGACAGTGTTAAGAGTATGTATGCTGACCTACTAAGCGAAAGCCCGGTACCTATTTATACGACGCCAGGCAATCACGATTTAAGCGGTTACAATATCGACACTTACGAAAACGGTAGTCTAAAGATTCTTTCCCGAATGGTTCCAGGTTTAGGTGTTGTTATAAGACCAAACGACGGTAAGCTTTTTACCGAATACGGGGACATGGGGGAAGAACTGCTGGTACACGTAACTTTTACGCCTTACAGCGGTAAGGTGGACAGAGAAGGGTACGGATATACCCCGGATTATCTAGGTGCTTTTTCAAGTTTTACAGAACCATTTCGTATCCACGTAGCCCACGCTATGGCCCTAGATCATATACCGCCCTTCGACCGTTATACCTTACTGCAGGACATTAAAACGGAAGCAGACTTAGTGTTAACCGGGCACGATCATACAGGCTACGGCGTTTACCGAAGGGCAGACGGTAAAGTATTTTGCAACCCTGGGGCACTTATGCGAAGTAGCGCTAGTATGTCAGAACTAGAACGACCTATACAGGTAGCCGTTATCGACATACGAACTAAAGACGACTTCGACGTAACGCTAATTCCGATAAGAAGCGCACGGGTAGGCAGCGAAGTACTAGACCGAAGCGGTATAGAGGCAGACAAGGCACGAAGCTACGCTATGGAATCCTTCGCGGCCCTGATAAAAACAAATACCGGGGCTAAGGTGTTACTAGATATTCCTACGATTATTGAAACCATAGCGTCCCAGGAAGGAATAGACGCGGAAGTTATCGCTACGGCGCTTAAGAAAATCGAAGAAGCGAGGGCGATCTAATGCAGCTTAAAGCCTGGAAGTGCAAGAACTGCGGACACAATGAACCGATACAGCCGGGTAACGATTTAAAAGAACTAGGCTTTAAATGGCTGGGACCATTAACAAGCTTCGTGAACTGTCCAGCTTGTAAGTCATACACGATACAGCGGGCGTACGACGACCGTTTTCTAGCTGGAAATTTCTTAGTCGTGGTAACTAAAAATTCTATTAAGGGGAAGGGGTAAAAACAAATGGATCAGGATACAGCCACCAAAGAATTAGCGGGATTAATTAATATTTATGGACTGGATGCAATCGTACGGGTAGCTGAGGAACTCACGAATAATCCGCAAAAGCTAGCTAGGGCTATCGTAATCACGATAGATGATTCGGTGCCAGACTTACTAAACACCTTCGGGAGTAATCTAAATACAACGTTGCGCGATTATATCAACGGGGCTATGGACTTAGATAACAGAAGGGCGCAACCCCGCCAAATACCTGCCGAATTCATGCAACTACTAAGTCCAGCAGCGTTAGCAGAAACCATGGACAGCCTTGATAGAGCAATTAGCGCCGAAGCAGCAGCCAGCGACGCTAAGGAGGCGTCATACGGACATAAAGGCGACTTGCTAAGGCAGAAGACGCAGCTGGAAACATCAATTAAGTTAACCGAAGCGGAAGCTATGAGCAAAGTACAAGGGGAAGGAAAAAGTCAGTACGTAAACATATCCGGCGAAAAGTTGTTCTTAACCAACGATCAGACACGCGACGCTTACCGCCGCATGGTAAGTAAAACGGACAGGGAAGAATTAGCCCGTATTAACGGGGAGCTAGGCCGGATCGAAGTAGACCAGTTTAAGGCTACAGATGCCTGGTACGGAGCTAAGGGCGTAGCTGATAGCGTAGGTAAGAAAGCTGACTTACAGGCCGCGCTGCTTAACTTCCTGGCTGGAAGGGGGTAGTCCTTTGGAAAGTCTTAAAGATGCTAGTACACGTGAACTTGCAGACGAATTACGTAAGCGTGCTGGGGTAGACACGGCGCTAGTAACTATGGAAAGTACTTACGGCGTAGATAACGACGGAATATTAGAGCTGGAGGGGGAAGGCCCAGCTATTATCTTAGTGGTAACAGACTAATGGACACGCGAAACCTGCAGCAGGAACGGCAGCAACGCGGCGACGACTTCCAGGATGAAATAAGGAAAAGCTGGCGCCTAGTACGTGGCTGCTGGAGAATGACCATTGAAAGCGGTAAAGGTGGGGGGCAAAGCAGCGGAACTAGACCAGCAGACGCTATCACACTACTAAAGGATGTAAACGTACTGGCCGAGCTAAAACGGACCGCAGGAGAATCTTTTAAACTTGGAATGCTGCGGTCTAGTCAGCTTAAAGGACTTAGGGACTTTGACGAAATACTACCCAGGAACTATGGCCTAGTCTTCGTTAGTTTTCTTAATGAAGAAAAGGGCATAGACGAAGCCTACAGCTTTAGAATTATCGACGGTCTTAAGTTTATGAAAAGTCAGGGACGTCTGCATATCAAGCGCGAGGAACTAAAGTTTGTAGACGCCATGCCCTGCCGTAAACTTCGGCTACTTCCTGGAGCAGAACGACTATACGATCTATCGGGGGTGAATGAATATTATTCAAATTATCGTAAGTAACAATATCAGAATCAGGGGAGCTACTACCCCGCTAAGGGCAGCGGTAACAGCAGCGCTTACCTTGGATAATCCCCAGGTAGTAGCAAAGCTTAAGAAGCGCCAGCCCATATGGGGCCTTGAACGTAAGCTAACTTTATACGTACAAGATGGGCAGGATCTTATAACGCCCAGGGGCTTTATAAATGACCTTAAGGAGATCTTAAGAAAGCAGGGTATAGACCCCGAAAAAGTAATAGCTTACCGCCAAGTGATAACCGACAACGTGGACTTTGGAAGCTGGAACGAACTTTACAAACTTAGAGACTATCAATTACCAGCGGTAGAGGCAGTCGTAAGCAGCGGATCTGGAGGCGTAGTAGTAGCCCCAGCCGGAAGCGGTAAGACCATCATAGGGCTGAAGGTTACTCAGGAAATACGTCAGCCTACACTTTGGCTAACGCACACCCAAGACCTTATGTATCAGACCGCTAAGAAGGCTAGTGAAGTCCTGGAGAACGTAGGGAACGTAGGGATTATAGGAGACGGAAAAGTAGCTTACGGCAGCGGAAAGCTAACCGTAGCCCTGGTACAAGCCCTAGCGGAAAATCCTAAGATCATTGAAGGGCTAAAGCCCCTTATCGGTATGCTAGTAATTGACGAAGCACACCACTTCCCGGCCCCAGCCTTCGTAGACATAGCTGGACAATTCCCAGCTGCTAAAATGTTAGGCCTTACAGCTACCCCGGACAGGAAGGACTTCTTGGAATGCTACATGTTCCGGGGGATAGGCCCGAAGCTGCACACCATAGCTCGCGACGGTCTGTATGATGCAGGGGCGCTAATTAAGCCGGAAGTAAAGTTTTGCTACACAGACTTTAGTTACGAGCAAGGAAGCGACCGTAACCACGCCCTAGACAATGTAGACGCCGGAGGGGAAGACTTAGACTACCGAGCCTTATTAGACGCCCTGATAGCTGACGAAAAACGGGCTAAGATGATAGCCCAAAACATTTTAGACAACGCCCCAGGTAACTACAGCATTGTATTAACGGAATCGGTTAGATACTGCTACGTACTGCGTGACCTGGTAACGCAATTCGCTAAAGCAAACTGGGGAGTCGTACCAAGAATGGCGGTAATACACGGGCCTTTAAGCCGCTACAAATGGCTTACGGCGAAGAACGAGAAAGACGCTCAGGCTAAATTAGTTTCGGGAGTAGCCAAAGATCTTAAGTATGACGAAGGCGTCCGACGCTGGAAGGTAAAGGTAGAGAACTACACAGCTGAAGAGTTTAGTAAGTGGCAGATTAGAAGCACAGACCGTCAATTAATGTTGAAGATGTGCGGAGACAAAAAGATAGACATACTATTTGCCACGCAGCTAGCTAGGGAAGGCTTAGACATGCCCCATTTAACTATAGGCCATAGTACCATGCCTAAGCGGGGAGACGCCGCAGGAAGTGCAAACGGAGCCAGTACGGAGCAAGAGGTAGGACGGATTATGAGGAAGGACCCAACTAATCCGAATAAGCAGGCCGTATGGTTCGACTACGTGGACTACGACGTTGGGGTATTCCGCAGTCAGTACCAAAGCCGCCGAAGCGTGTATAAACGCCTGGGGATAGCCTTACCGAATAAACCAAAAACGGAAACCCAAAAAATGGACGACTGGTTGGGAAGTATACCTTATTAGGGGGCAGATATGCGTTTAGTAACTTTCGAAGGGCGTAAGTACTTTGTAGAGTACGTAAGAAATGTAGGACCTAACATGTTTTCATGTGACGCGTACAAACAGCCGGAAGGTCAATGGGTTAGGGCTTTACGTAAGCAGCGACCAGTTAAGGACAAAATCAAATTAGACGCCCTTGCTAGGTTAGTGCTGGGCATTGAAGTTAGTGAAAAGAAAGGGTGAATAAGTAGTTGGCTATCGAGCAGTTTAGAAAAGGTATGATGCAAGAATTACTTAGTAGGCATGCTAAATTTTTTGCAGCGGATAAAAAGGAACCTAGACAATTTCTTCAAGGAATTCGTTACACGGAGAACGGCGCGGCATGTGTAACAAATACACATGTACTTTTAAGGATTAAAGATGTTTCACCATTCGATAAACCACGAACTATCCACGCTGTTACAGGTGCCGAATTAGGCAGCGAATACATGTCTGTAGATGCTATAAACGACCTGTTTAAGTGGGACCCTTTAAACACATTAACCTTAACAAATGAACAAATTGAAGCGGTGACTAAATACGCAAAAATTGCCCAACAAATTGAAAAAGAGCTTAAGGCCAAAACCAAGATTGTGAAGTTTGCATTAAATAAAAACAATGCCTTCCTACAGGTGTCCGACCAGGGCGTAGAATTTAACGTATTCATGGGTGAGCTCAGGGAATACCAAGACGAAACATGGTTATTTAATGCCGACTTTCTGTACAATGCCCTATGTGTTTTCAAAGGCGCCGGAACTAAAGACTTAGTTATTAAGCTTAGACACAAAAATGATGTTATTAGTCTTACGGATGATGAAAACGGTATCGACGTCTTACTATTACCGATACGATCTTAGAGTTTAATACCCAAGTAAAAAAGAAAGCGGAGGAAAGATAAATGAGTAATGAAACAGCCGTAACCACGACCACGGAGAACGCCGTAGCAGAACGGCCTAAGAACTACATTACTACCATTCTAGAAACCATGAAGGCCGACTTCGAAGCCGTAAACGAGGGCGTAGAAGTAGATTTCGTACGTATGGGCGAATGGCTGCTTATCGACAAAAAGGGTAATTTCGTGGACAAAAAGGAAAAGGACGAAAAAGGCAAGGGCATTAGCTACGGTGACCATATCGACGTAGTTGTAGGCCAGGGAGAAAAGCGCTGGAGCTTATGGGGGGCTGAAAAATCGCCGGAAGACGGCATGCTTATCGTAGCCGAAAAGGAACTAACTGACGCGCAAGCTGCCCTAAGTTCATGGCTGGAGACTAACCCGCAAGCTTCGGACCGCTACAGCTTAGAAAGCCTGGAGTTGCGCTATATGTGCATGGTAGTTCCTGTAGATAGCTTAAGCCCTGAAAATGACTTTCCCGACGTTTATATTATGGGCTTCGCGCCAACGGCTACTATCGCTTTCGGTAAGTACACTATGGCGGTATACCAGGGCAAGTTTAAAGGAATCGGTATTCCTTCTCGTACCGGAGTAAGTAAAGTAGTAACCCGTTTAACGACTAGCGAGAAATCCGGCAGCGGTAATACCTCTTACATCGGCATAGACTTCGACGCCGTAGGACTTTTTAAGCCTGAAGAATACGGAATTAACGCAGAAGCTTAAGCAATAAGGGGGGGGGCTGCCACATGACAAAAGCCAAAGAAGCAACGATAGCGGACTACAAATATATAGACGCGTACCATTGCGACGAAAACGGCAAGTCTAGCCCCTGGCGGCGTATCGAAGTAGCGGATTTACAGCGGTACCAGCAGGAGGAAGCATACAATTTTAATTGCTTCGCTACAGTACAAAGATACCTAGGTAAGGCGCGGGTAAAGGGGGAGGCCTACATAGCCCCCCTTTACTTCGACTTAGACAGTGCCGAAAACCCCGCCGTAAGCCAAGCCGACGCCATAAAGCTTATACAATTCTTCACAGAGGAATTAGACGTTAAGCCGACAGACGTTTACGTTTACTTTAGCGGATCTAAAGGATTTCATGTACTGATTAACAGCCAGGCGCTAGGAGTACAACCACGGGACGACTTGCATAAAATCTATAAGCATATCGCCGGGTATCTAGTCCATAGGTTAGACCTTACGTCTTTAGACTTAGTAGTCTATACGTCTTCGCGTATGCTACGGTTGCCGAATTCGGTACACCATAAGACGAGACTGTTCAAGATTGAACTAAGCATAGCTGAAATTCAAACCTTAACCTTGGACGAGATTAAAGATATGGCTAGAATGCCGCGTAGACAGCCGTCATTTAGCGGGGATGAACGCAAAGATAACCTGGAGGTACGGAAAACAGCGGCCCATTTTTACGCTGACAAAGCCGAAGAATACACCCAGGCAGCGGCTACGAATAACACCCGGTACGACAAAGAAGAGTACGTATTTAAGAAAGGACACCCGCCTGTATGTGTAACAGACATACTAAACGGGGGATGGAAGAAAGACGGCGACCGTAACCAAGCTACCGTACAGCTAGCCTGCTATTTTAAAGACGCGGGGCATACCAGGGAAGAAGCCCTTAAGCAACTGGAAGAATGGGTACTAAGTCATACCAGCGCAGAGGGGCAGTATCAAAAAGAACAACGTATAGCGAATACACGTAGCGTAACGGACGCCGTATACGCCAAAGACAATACCTACCGCTTCGGTTGTGCGTTTATTCGCAGCTTGCATGGAGAGAAGACACCGGGAAGCAAAGACTACGAGCGGGTAGGCTGCAGCGGTGACCTCTGCCCCTGTATCAAGCGTAATAAAGACGAAGTTGAAGCGGTAAGCCTTCACTTGGCACAGACAGGCGACGCAGAACTTACTGGGAAACTTGTCAAGACGCGGGTAATGGTAGCCGGGAAGAAAAGTACGCCGTATATCGTACCTAAGAAGATTGAATACCACTGCTGGGGCCGGAATAACTGCAAAAAGTATCATTGTCCACTTTATAGTATTCCGAATGGTACGGCGTATAGAACCCTTGGTGTACAAGATCGTGAATTAATTCAAATGGCCGGAGCTGCGGACGACAACATAAAGGGTATATTACGGGAGTTAAGCGCTGTACCTTCTTGTCAAAAGTATGACACGGATACTATCGAGACAACGAACGTCGAAGAACTTTTAGTTATACCAATGGCTACCGACTCTTTACCGGAAGCTAGCGCGGAGATACAAGAAGGGCGCTACGTTCTTCGGAGAGTGTATACCGTGGGAAATACGTCGATCACTGAAAATAAATATTACGAACTAACTGGGTACGTATTCCCGCACCCAAAGAACCAGGAAAGCACAATTATTATCAGAGACGGTAAACCGCTGCAGGACGTCGTAGAAAGCTTCGCACTGACAGACGAAATTAAGGAACAGCTGGAAGCTTTCCAGCCTGCAGATTACACGCCAAAGGCAATTGAAGAGAAGTTAGCCGCCCTTTGTGCTGACTTAACGTATAACGTGACCGGAATAGTCGAACGCGACGAAACACTGCTAGGTGTGCTTTTGGTACAGCACAGCGCTCTAAGGTTTAATGTTCCCTGGGATAAGGAACCGATACGCGGCTGGGTAGAGTTTAAAATACTTGGCGATACAGCGACTGGAAAAAGTGCCCTAATTGAAAAAATCCTTAAGTTTACGGGCCTAGGTACCAGGGTAAACGCGGAATCTACCAGCAGGACAGGCCTTACCTACAAGATGGAGCAAAGCGGAACAGGCGGGGCCTGGTATATCGTATGGGGAGCATGGCCGCTGGCAGACCGGGAAATGATCTGGATTGATGAAGACACGGGAATCGAGAAGGATGAATACGGGGAAATGACGTTAGCCAGGAGTGACGGGAGACTAGAAGTAAAGCGGGCAGTAACCGCAGAAACGCCCTGCAGGGTACGGGCGATAATGTCCGGCAACGTGCCAAAGGGTAAACGCTTAGCCGATTACGGCCAGGGGTGCGAAGCTGTACGAGATATTTTTAACAATGAGGACATACGGCGTTTCGACTTCGCCGCCTTTATGAGGGCGTCAGACGTAGATCCGGAACTTTATAACCAGCAACTACCCACATACCCTATTATGATAACCGGAGAAATGCTAAAGAATAATGTGCTTTTTGCTTGGAGTAGAACGCCAGACGCCATAATTTTTAGTGACGGGACAATAGAAAAAATCCTAGAAGTATCGACTGACCTAAGTAAAGTGTACGGAAACGCTACCGACATACCGCTAGTATCGCCTTCAGACCAACGTAACAAGGTAGCCCGCCTAGCTGTAGCCCTTGCAGCGTTTACTCACAGCGTCGATGAATCCGGGGAACGTGTCGTAGTATGGCCCGGTCACGTTGAATTTATATGGGAATACCTTAAAAGCCTTTATAACGCGCCGGGTTGCGGTCTTAACTACTACGCAAAGCTAGCGATCCGTGAGGAAGAAATGACCGAAGAACGCTACGCTAAGATAACCAACGACATACGTAAGCTAGACACGCTTAAAGGTGACATTAAATTTTATGAATTTATCCGGTTATTCGCTACCCAAAAATACCTACGCCTGGGCGACGTTGAAGCAATGCTAAGTATCGACAAGGAAGAGACGAAGGGCATTGTTAATACTTTGGTAAAAATGCGAATGCTGCAAATGACTAGCGGGGGTTACCGAAAGACAGCCAGGTTTAACGCTTACGTCGCTAAATGCTTCGAGCTGGGGCTATTCGATAACTTGACGGATGAATACTAAGGGGGTGATTTTATCAAACTTGGTAGCCTATTCGGGACCACTAAGACGTTAGCTAAAGCATCTAAACCAGCCCCTAATGTCGAAGTAGCCGGGATAAAAAAAACTAAGCTTACCGAACTTATGCAGCTAAAAAAGCCCGGTGAATTCGATATTAAATGGCCCCACGTGGCACCCCAGCAGGTAAAGGATTACAAAGCCATTACCACGCTTAACGAGCTGGAAGCCTACTGTAAACGCTGCGTAGAATCCGGAAGGTTCGGCTTCGACTACGAGACAGCCCCCAGTGAGGAAGAACGAGTTAGATATACTGAAGCACTCGAAAAACTTGACGACGATAAGCTAAAAGAGGCACTAAGGGCAGAACATCTAAAAAGTCCCCTAGATCCATGGAAAGGGGAAATATGCACCTGCAGCTTAGCAGCGTATCCACACGAAGCGCGGGCTATCTTTATAAGTCACAAGAAAGGTACACGGATATTCGAACCGGAGCGTAGCCGAACGGAAGCCAGAAAACTAGCTATGGACACGATAGACCGTATATTATTCCGCAGCCGTATGACCGTAAAGGTAGCTTGGAACCTATCTTTTGAAACGAAGTATACAGCTAAGTACGCTAAGTACATCATGGCCCCCGTAAGCGATCCCCAGGTAAGTAGCGTCCGATGTATGCAAATAGTTCTACCTCAAAAGATAGCGGACCCAAAGAAACCCGTAAGCGGGAAAGGTCTTAAGCCGCAGACTAAGGAGTTATTCGGGGTACAAATGGGTAGCTTTTCCGGACTACTGAAGAAGCACGGCGTAGACTTCTTCGACGAAATAAGCGCCGACGAACCGGACGCCCTAGTATACAGCTGCGAAGACAGCGACTACGCGCTGCAACATGACTTATATTGGATGGAGGTAGCCAAACAGATACCAAAGTATGAAGAATGGCTAACCACTATTGAAATGCCCTTTGCCCGTGTAATTGGCTTAATGGAATATTGGGGCATGGCCTGGGACGAGAACCTAGCCGCTGTAAAAGGTGAAGAGGCTGTAACCATGCAGGAGCAAGCGGCAGAGCGTATTAAGAAACTTGCTAAGGATACTTTCAATATTGACATAAACCCCGGAAAATCTGGTAAGACAAACGAAGTAAAAAGTCTTATCTTCGACTACTTCAAAATACCAGCGTCTAAATGGAGTAAGAAAACCGGGGAAGTATCCCTGGACGAAGAGGCCATTATAGACATGCGTTTCATGCTGCAAAACAAGCTGGAAGACATCAAAGAAGAGAAGTACCTAGACGTACCGTTACCAGAAGACTGGGAGCAGCGTGACCCGGATACCGATACCCGCTTAAGCAAGGAAGAACGCAACGCCATAAGGATAAAGCTTAGGGAGCCACACCCACACCGAGACGCGGCCCTACAGCTGCTGGACGACCTGCAGAACATACAGACGTACAGCACACTACTTTCCAGCCACATTAAAGGAAGGGAAAAATATCTTAACGAGGTTAGCGGTAGGATACACGCTCAGTATAGCCCATGGACTGAGACAGCCCGGTTAAATAGTTTTAAGCCTAACGGCCAAAATGTACCCCGGTTAGATAATGACGAATTCGGTATCCGTAACTTCTACGTAGCTAAGCCTGGTAAAATCCTGTTTTTCATTGACTTTAGCGGCTTCGAATTACGATTAATGGCCTGGCGTAGTGGTGATGAAACAATGGTAGAAATTTTTAGCACAGGGGGGGATATACACCGACGTACGGCGTCTATCGCTACCGATAAACCGGAAGGCGAGGTAACTAAAAAAGAACGCCAGGACGCAAAGCCTGCTAACTTCGGGATAGCGTACGGCGGTACGGAACACGCGCTCCAAAAAACGTTTAAAACTGACTACCTTATTAGGAAAACACTGGACTCCTGCCTGCAGCTGGTAAACGCAGTTAAACGGGCCTACCCTAGGATACCTGAATACCAGCGGGCCGTAGCGCTTAAGGCTAGGGAAGACGGCTGGGTACAGACCATTTACGGGTATATTCGGCTACTGCCTAACATTAACAGCAGTAATAGCTACGAGCGCGGAAGTGACGAACGCCGGGCGGCTAATACACCAATCCAAGGCAGCGCGGCTGATATTATGAAGAAATGCCAGAACGCCGTATACGAGGAAATAGGACGCGGTACAGCTTTAGCCAGTGATAACGAGGGATACGCTAACCCCTGGGAGGAAGGGGCCATACTGATACACGGACATACGGATATGATAGCTCAAATTCATGACGAAATTATCTTAGAAATGGACGACGAACCTGGCGTAGTAGAACGGGCTGGTAACTGGATTAAAAAAGCAATGGAACAGCCACCTATACCGGACTTCCCGTTACCAATTGAAGCAGAAGCCAGCGTAGGCTACCGCTGGGGAGAGAAGAAAAGCGTGGCAGCCTGGCTGGGCAGTAAAAAAGGGGAGTGATAATTTGCCGGATCTATTCACACAGTACGAAAATGACGTACTGCGTACTGCAAATAACGAACTAACTGAAAAAGAAGCCATAGTAGAAGCGGCGCTAGGTCTGGCTAACGAAGCTGGGGAAGCCGCTGGAGTTGTGAAAAAGTGGGCTACCCAGGGCCACGACCTACGTAGGGAAGACGTAGTAGAAGAAGCCGGGGATACGTTGTATTACTTGGTAAGACTTCTTAACAAAGTCGGAAGCAGCCTACCGGAAGCTATGACTTCTAACATGTTAAAACGCCATAAGCGTTACCCTGACGGATTTGACCCGGAGCGTAGCCGGAATAGGGGGTAGAACATTGACCTGTAAGTTTACAGTGACGGAAGACGGCGCCCGGATAATCGTATGTTCGAGGGGAGCCAGGCAGCCGGACGAAATGGAGGAACTTAAGCGGGCTATGGCCTGCCGCCGCTGGGAAATATGCCACAAATGCGAATCGTATCAAACCTGCCAGCGGGTATTATCCAAACGTAAGGAGGTAAACCGTGGGGAAGCAGTACCTAAACAGGGAAGAGAAGAACCAAGCGCTAACGCTGGCAGCGTTTATCGGGTACCTGGACGAGAAAGCGGAGGAATGGGCGAAACGTAAACGGGATAAGGCGGCCATAAAGTACCTACGTATGGCGAAAAGCTTCGCTGGTAAAGCTCTGGACTACCTTTTCACCGACTTAGACCCCACGGAACGCGGAAGGGTAGTAATCGAACTACGGAAAATGGACGTCGTTTGTAAGTACAAGGAAGAAGCTGTACGGGATTACAAGAAAATGATGGAGTTAGACAGCATAACCCCGGTAAAGACAGACGACCTGCTGGAGATCTGCAGCCAGGCGCTAGGCGTATGCTACAGCTGTAAAAAAATAGACCCTTCCAGCTGCAGGCTTCGCGAATTGTATATAACCTACGATATTCCCGTATACGACGAAGACCCACTACCAGGCCGCTGTCCGTATAAAGTGTAGGGGGCTGAGATATGGAAGAAAAAGATTACAGGGGATGCCTACCCGTGATCGTAGGCTTGGTAATGTTTTGGACCCTAGTTATTTTAGGAATAAAGGAGCTGGTAAAATGACCGGATTAGCGGAAATGGCTAAGCTTAACCAAGCATATAACGAGATACAGGACGTACTGGACAAGCATAAGGTAGAACTATGTGCGGGCTGTAACCCGGCGTTACACGGATCTTTAGGAACCCTTCTTTACTTTGAAAAAGCTACCCGTACTACAGCGTACGATGAAAGCCAGCCGCCTAGGGACTACGACGAATTTATAGCCTTAGCCACAGAAATATTCGTAGCTAAAGATCGTGATTACCGTAGCCGCTTCATGCGGGCGCTGCTAGATGTACAAAAAGACCCCCGTACTGTATGGGCCTGGGAAGTAGAAAAGAAACTAGACCGTATTCGTACCTGGATAGATACCGGAAGTCTACAGGTAAAGGGAGAAGGCGTTAAGGACTCAGTAATAGACGTCTTTAACTATACTGTGCAGTATGTAATATACATTGACCTACGGGGAAAGAAGCTAGACCCACTTAAGGCATTAAACGAACGAGACTTCTTTACCTACGCTTCCAGGTATACGCCGAATGACTGGCTTAACTTTATTACGGTAGAAGGGCTTATAAGCCCGGTGGAACAGAAAGTAAAACGTACAATTCTTAAATACATGGGTATACCGAATGGGTAAAAAAGCACTAGCAGGCTGGGCTTTACTCCTTATCTTAAGCACTACCCCAGCCTCGCTAGTAGCTGTAAGGGGGCCTTCGTATGTCGCGTGGACAAGTACGGAAGGGCTACCTTCGCAGACAGAAGGACAGACAACGCGAGAAAGAGAAGGGGGCCTTACGCAAGAAGAAAAAGCGGGAGGTATTAGCAATGGGGAAAGCTACGGAGGGGTACAAAGCGGCCCGGTTAAGTCACTTGCAGGATCTGCAGGCAGAATTAGCAGCGAAAACGGAGGACTTACGGGTAGCGGAGTTTTCCGTAGAGCGTTACAGAAAGGCTTGGAACGCGGAGAAAGCACAGAACCTAACCCTGTCGTCACTACGGAAGGACGATACACTATGGATGTCCCAGCAGGCAGCAACCATACGGAGGTTAAAGACAGCTGTAAAAGTGTTAGCCGCGGCGCTGATAATCTTAGCATTAGCCTGGGTAGTTTCTTAATTACGGCGTACACAGCAGGAAAAGAATCTACTGGAAAAAGCCCAGGAGACAAGTACTACGGCGTAACCGCTACGGGAACTACGGCGCTGGAAGGACGCACGATAAGCGCAGACTGGGCAGTATTGCCGCCCGGTACTAAGGTACGTATCGAGGGATTATCTGGTTACTACGTCGTAGAAGACAGGAGCGAACGCCGGGAAAAAGGCGGGAAAATCATAGGTAAACATATCGACTTATTCATACCAAAGCTACAGGCGGCCCTGGAATGGGGTCGCCAATACCGAAACGTAACAGTACTAGAATGGGGGCGGTAAACGTGAAACCGATACTAACGGATACGGTTAATCTTGTATTAAAAGGACCAGAAGGAAGCGACGTAATGGACTTACCCGTAACACTAATAGCCTACGGAGACGGCCAAAAGGGGGTAGAAAGCTGCTGGAAACTAGGCGCCGAAGAACTGGAGGAAGTAAAACGTACGGGAGTAATTTACTTTGTTTGCATGGCGCATACTCACCCACCTATATGCCTTAGCCCTTATAGCAGCTTAACTGGAAAGGCTGGCGGGCAGTACGATACCGGAGTAAACCCGCTAACTGTATGCGGGAAAAACCCTACCCAGTATTGTACGCTATGTGCAGAGGAATCGTGCCCCGCGTCAGGCTGGAAGATAGGAGGCACGCCATGAACCAAAGACAACGTAACAAGAAGCTTAAAGCCGCCGTAGTAGTCGCTAAGCCCAGCCTACAGGAAGCCTGGGACGTCATAGCCGAAACGCTAGCTACTGTGGAAACGTGCTTTTTTGTCGATACGAGTATTCCAGGCAGCTACGACAGTAGTCGCTACAATCTGCACGATATACACAGCTTTAGCCTAGTAAGTAAACCAGTAAGGGAGGTTTAACGTATTGGAGAAGCCGGAAAACCTTACCGACCAGGACGTAGACCGCCTGGCAAAACTATTCTTAGCTTCCGGGTTACATGAGGACTACGGCGTAACATTCGAGGCGTACCTAACCGCCGTAGCGCCGGTTATATCTCACGTAAGGGGGCAATAACTTGGACGCAGAACAGCATAACGCCTACGCTAGCCGCTTTCGACGTAAGGGTAAGGTAGCCGTACAAACTGACGACGTACAAGACTTTAAGGACTGGCTGGATAACCTTAAGGTAGCCTATACCACGGAAGAAAAAGAAGGCGTAACCATTTTTATTAAGGAAGGGCGGGTACCATGATTATTAAAGTTGAGATACAGACTGAATACGAACGCTTTATTATTACCATACCGGACGTACCAGAAAGCCTAACACCAGGGCAACTGGCAGGCCAGACCGTAGAAAATATCCTAACCGCAGTAGCAGACGGTAAGACCGTATTCCATGGGGCCGATAACCGCGAAGGACAGCTTATTTACATTAACGGCGGCCCTACAGCTGTAAAGCATATCGTTCTGCTAGGGGAGGTACCCCAGGCCCCAACTGTAGAGGACGCCGCCCCGGAAGGCTGGGAAGAAGGACCGCATACGTTTTTTGTGACGACGAACTTCGCCAGTCAAACCGTAGTAATAAAGGGCCTGGCGTACAACTACCTGAATCCTACTAACCAAGGGCCGCCGCAGGAATGCGTATACGTGCCTATATCGGTAAATGATAGGCCAGCCCTGGACGCCCTGGGATTAGAAAACTTACGTAATCTTATGTTTAATTACCTAAAAGACAGAACTGAGCCACACGTCATACTAATACCGCCGGGCGCCGTAACCTGGGAGCAAGCCGTTGAATATGCCGCCGACTGGGTTACCGAGGAATTGCATAATACGCCGTACGTAGCCAAAGATAAGACCGCGAAAGCTTGGTACGGGCATAAACGCAACGGCGAAGCTGGGGAGGACGAATAATAATGAAACTACCTACAGGATTTTTAATAGGAAGCATAGCATACGCCGTGCTAAGAGGGCCTAAGTACACGGCACAACTGGAGGGCGCCGACATGCACGCCGACGTAAACATAGGCAGCATGGAATTTATGGTTAATGAGAAGTCCGTAGAACAGCGGCAGAAGCAGGGCCTATTTATTAGCATTATCCGGGCTGCGTTCATGGAATACGGCATAATCCAAAAGAAGACTGAACAAAGCGACGAAATAAGCCGCCTGGGGTACGCCTTACTGCAATTCGTAATGGATAACCCTATGTACTGGATTAAGACAGAGTTAAAGCCGCCGTCTGTATTTCATATCGGGTGTACTACTTACGAACTGGACATGTCGGAAGAAGCTAAAGCCTACCTGGACGGCGCTGGCTTATGGGGGATAGCCCAGTACAACGACTGTAAGATAATGCTAGACCCGGAGATAGCGCCCCCGAAACTCCAAGAAACCCTGCTGCATGAGATAGTACACGCGATACTTAATACGTACTTTCTGGACAATACAGAAGAAATCGTATACCGCTTAACGCCTGTCTTATTTCAGCTATTCAGGGAAAATGACTTTACTTGGATACGCGCCGACGATCCCAGCTGTAACACGGACTGCGATACCTGCAATACGCCGATATGTTAGGGGGAACGTAAATGTGGGACGCGGTTTTAGGGGTAATAAAAAAGGGCGACGGGGTAGAATGTCCGTACCGGGCGACCTGTAAGTATGGAAAGTCGATTACAGAGTACCCATGCCCGTATTACTGGCTAAGTAAGAAAAACGTAAAACCTAGCTAGGACACGTAAGACGTAGCTAGGAGAAGGTTAAACTACTAGCTTATACACGTTTCAAAAACGACGGAATACGGGATAATTTGGACGAATTTAGTTTAAATACAGCTGTAGGAAAAATATATAAAACGAAAAAATTTAGGTGGGGGTATAAAAGTAAAACCCGTTCCCAATAAAAACGGGAAAAGAAAAAGTACCCCCCTAAGAATTCTACAGCTGTATATATTTTTATTTGCTTAGTAACTACTTATAAGATTATAAGCATAACTATAAATATATTATTATATATAACTTATTATTTATTAGTATTATATGTATATATAGTTATTACTAAATAGTCTATCTTTAGAGTTTTTAAAGGCGGTAATATATGGTAGTAGTAAGGGGGACCATCTCAGAAGCCCAGGTAAGGGAATGGCTGGAGAATTGGATTTCTCTTGCCATATGTGACAAGTTTTTTGACGCGCTGCCTTCCAACTCAGGGGCTAAGGCTTTTGACGGGATTAGCGGGGCACGAATAAATAAGATTATGATGGAGGACGCTATACAGAAGCTGCCCATAGAGTTGCAGCGCGTGGTACATTTTCGCTGGACTGGTAATAAGGTTAGGCTACGTGACGCGCTTAAGTGTTTAGGGTATGGTAAGTCTGAGTATTACAGACGCTGCGATCTTGCGGTAACCGCTATTTATCGGATTATTAACGGGCTAGCTCTTAATTATGCTAATTTGTGGGATAGGATTAACCGGAGCAGTTAAGTATTTGTTGACACGTTTGGGGAATTTTGTGTATAGTATAGTTAGCATAAGAATTTTGTGAACAAAATTTAAAATTTTTTCGGGGGCGGGCTTTTTTCGGAGCTTAGCCCCTTTTTGCGCGAAATAAAGACCATAAATTGTATATTTACGCCGTAAAATTATGTCCGTCATACGCGGACTTTTTTAGTTTTCACGTTTTTATATTACTGCGTAAAACGACGTAATCCTAAGTATTCTGAAGATCGTACATAAAGTCAAAAACACGTAAAGTAGGGCGTTATTTTTAACTTTCAAAAACATAATAATTACGTCTGAAGGCTGTAAATGGCCGAATATGAAGATTACGTATTTTTTGCACTTTACATAGTGTTCATTATCGGACCCAACTAAGAAAGGGGTGCCTCTTATGGCGGTAAGTTCAAATCTTTTAAGACCTGCGCTACCAGAAGGGTACGACCCTTACGATATGACGCTTAAAGTTCAATTTAATCCGAAGGCTGACGCCATGAACTTTATACATGTTGCCCGGAAACGTACCATGCTAGCGTGTGGGGCTAATGCAAGACATAAAGGAAGCCCTTGTACTTTGGCAGCCGGGCACGGAACTAATCACGTAGGCTATGGGCGTTGTAAGTTCCATGGCGGTTCATCTACTGGCCCAAAAACACCGGAAGGAAAGGCTAATGTAGGCCGTAGTAGAATACACGGACTTTATGCTAAGGTCCTAAGTCCACAGGAACAGGAGATATTCGACAGCTTAAACAGTGGAGAACGCAAGGTAGCGGACCTTGAACTAGAAATAGTCATGCTTAAGACTAAAATATTAATCTATTTAGAGAGTTGGCGTAAGAAGTATGAGGATGCCCTAGCCACCAAAGGCGAAGAAGCCGCCGAAAAAGCAACAAAGGTATATTTTAATTACGGAGAATTCGGAGCTAAGAACGTCTACCATGCTGGAACTATCGAAGATAACGTACTAGATCGGGCGCTTAACACGCTGGGACGCCTGGTAGAAAAACATGATAGACTTAACGCGGGCGGCGGCGGTGATCTTACCGATAAGATTAACGCAGAACTACGGGCCGCGTCGTATGGTCAGGTATCTGTATCCTGGGGAAGTAGGCCAGCGCAGGCCCGAAAGGATGAAGAAACTTGATAGACGGGAGCAGCGCCCTTAAATACGAATTCGATTACCTAGAAGATACTGACCCGGTAAGTGGCGCCCCTATTATTACAGCTGTACCAAAAACCGTAAGGGCCGCGCAGCAGGGAGTACCGTATAACGTCATAACTAGCCTTGCGGATCTGTTTAAGCCCGAAAACATCCGGGAAGCCTGGCGCCTAATGCGGCGTAACGATCCCTTCGACTATCAGATAGAAGTAGCTGACGCCCTGCTTTACAGTGCCTTAAATAAGCTAGGCTGGTATTTCGTTATCATGATTTCGCGGCAAGCTGGGAAGAATGAAATAAGCGCCTTTGTGCAGCAGTACTTACTGCTTTATGGCTGGTATTTCGGGGTACCCGTAAGCGGCCTTAAATTTGCTCCAGTGCATAAGCCGCAAGTTCAAGCGTCTATGGACCGTTTGGAAGGCGCGGATACACCGGACAGCGGCGGTCTAGCCGGAAGCGTACTTACAAAAGGGATATTCAAGAAGTCAGACGGCTATAAATACCATATTGGAACGCCCCGCGATACGAACAAATGGGCGTTCCTTTCGATTAACCCCAGCGCCAGCGTTGCGTCACAGACCGCCCTAACCCTGCTGGAGGGTGACGAAGCTCAGGATATTGATACGAATAAATGGGAACGTGACGCGCAGCCCATGGGCGGGTTTAATAACGCTACTACCGTATTTTGGGGGGTTGCCTGGACAAAAGACTGTCATATCTACAAGGCGCTTAACCAGGCGTACGCTATGGAAGGGCGTTTAGCGCAGCAGCTAGGCTATAGGCCAAAACTTGTATATAAGATTGACGCCTACAAAGTTGTAGCTTCGGGTAACGAAAACTACAAAAAGGCTTTCGAATCCCAGGTAGCGCGGCTAGGTATTAACCATATCGCTATACAGACACAATACCTGCTTAACTTCGTAGACAGCATAGGGCGTTTTTTTGACGCTGAACAGCTGGCTAGAATATACGCAAATACTTTTCGTCCCCGCGTAGGACCTGAACGGGCAAAAGTTTATACCTTCGGGTTAGACGTGGCAGGCCAGGAAGAAAACCCTACAGGCGTCGAAGAGAACGTAGGCCAGCATAAGCGCGACGCCACGGACCTAGTAATAGGGGAATTTACGCCAGAAGGGGCTGTAGTTCCAGTTTGTCTGTATCAGTGGGTAGGAAAAGCGCATAGCCAGCAGCGGGAACAGATATTAGCTATCATAAAACACTGGGGCTGCATAGGCGGCGTGTGTGATGCTACCGGAATAGGCGAACCGCTGGCATACTACTTAATCGAAAAGCTGCCCCACTTGGAAATAGAGGCCTACAAGTTTAAGGGACAGGGTGACGAAAACAAAAGTAAGCTAGGTTATCTAGCATATGACTATGTTACAGCCGATAAGTTTAAGGTTCCCCGACTTCCCCAGGATTATGCCCCGTCACAGGCCGAATTGTGGCATGAATTACGGTGGCAGCTGGAAACCCTGGTACGTGAAGCGAAAAAAGAACAGCGTATTAATTGGCACGTTCCAGCGAACGCAAAGCCCAGGTATGATGGGCACGTACCGCATGACGACTTAGTTACAGCGTGCTTTCTGCTAATCAGAGCAGCGTATTATATTAAGAACCCGCAGAATAGGAAAGCCGCGGCCTTTGATCGGAGCGACGTAATGTAGTATTAAATGTCCATGAGTGGTGGATTATACAGGAAATGTTAAGGTATATGGAGATTATCAATAACAATAATCCCTGGAACCATTGCGGGAGTAAGAATGTATGCTATTTAACGAATGTAACATAATGTCATTATGTTACATTCACGATAGGGGGCTAGAAAATGGCAATATCCAACGTAATACCGGAAACTTTAGCTCAGGCCCTTCGAGCAGACGCCACGGCATGGGCTGCGTTAAACGGCAAATGGATTAAGGATTTACTGGACAAGCACACAGCATGGCTGGAAGAAGCTAGAGTAGAAGTGTACCAGCAGGCGTATGACGGTTACCTGGAAAGCATCGACTTACGAAATAAGGCTAGGGGCGACGACACAAATAACAAGCTGCAGGTAAACTACGCGCAAGTAGTCATAGATACAGCTGTAGACTACTTAACAGGCAAGCCAATTGTCTGGACCGTGGAAGATCCAGAAAAGAAGGCGCCGCAGGCACTACTGGACGCGTACCGGGACGACCTGCTTAAGTTACTGCGAACCGAAGAAGCGCAGCGAGTACTAGCTGAAATGTTACGCCAGGGAAGTTTAGCTGGATACAGCGCCGTAATAGCTTGGGTAGATGAAAATGGCAAGCTGGATTACGACGAATTTCCAGCCCAGGAAGTTATTCCGGTTTACGACGACCGTAAGCGGCTACGTATGGTGCTTAGAACGTACCAGGTAGATATTCCGCAGCCCGACGGAAGCGTAGACAGCCGTACCCGCGTCGAGGTGTACGACGAAAAATATTTAACGTACTACATCTCAGCCGAAGCCGGGGAAGGTTTTACGTTAGACGAATCAGAAGTAGCTACTGGAAACCCTGTAGAGCATAAGGCGGGGCGTATTCCGGTAGCCATTTTTGTTAATGGCACGCCAGCAACATACAAAACACGGCTTAAACTTAACGGAATCAGTGATCTAGGTAACGGAATGCTGACAATATTAGAGAATTACGCCGCCGTTATGTCAGATAAAGCTAATACTGTAGACTACCTGCTAGATCAGTTCCTTTTACTAGCCGGAGTAGACACGGACGAGGGCGAAGTTATTAAAATGCGTAAGGCGCGGGCTATTGTCTTAAAATCAAAGGAATCTAGCGCCGAATTTATTAGTCAATCGCAAGACGACACCAGCGTAGAACATCATTTGGACAGATTGCGGGATACTATTCACGATATGGGGCAAATACCGAAGCTAGCTGACCTTTCAGGCGCCACAGCTACAGAAATTAAGGTAAAATATTCGGCCCTGGATATTAAAGCCGGAAAAAAGGAATTATATTTTGGCGGGGCTATCCGGCAGCTTATCGCAGTACTTACCGATCTACTGAACGCCAAACGACTTACGGAAGCTGGGGTAGATGATTCTTACAGCGTACTTACCGGGGAGATAAGGCCGCCTACCAGCGTGCCGCTTTATGTCGCGTCTTGGGTAGCTTACACAATTAACCGCAATATGCCGCAGAATTACCTGGAGATAGCTCAAATCGTTTCACAGCTGGCCGGAAAAGTACCGGATTCTTATCTTTATGAATTGTTATGGTTCGTAGACGATCCGGTAGAAGCGCTAGCCGAAATGAAAAAGCAGAACGAAGAAACAGCAACGGCCAGCGCTAAAGCAGCTGCAGCGTCAATGGGCTTTACTGGGGAATTCGCCAGTACTGGAGCAGTCGGAACTACGTCTTCAGGGGGTTAAAGTATGGCTACGTTTACGCCGCCCGCTAACCCTGGGATAGACGCCGCCGTACTAGCACGTAGGCAGAAAGACCTGGAAGGTTACTTAGACACGTATAGAAATATTATGGACCAGAGGCAGGTAAAATATGCAGCGGAAATACGCCCCTTTTGGCTTAGGGTAAACCGGAATATTACTGCCGAACTAAAAGCTGTGTATAAAGAGTTACAAGATGCTAATGGGGTACCGATCATTAAGCAGCCCATTCAAGAAGCTAAGTACCGTAATATGCAGCGAAAAATAAAACATTTGGCAACTATGCAGCAGTGGCTGGCTAAAATGCTGAAGGTTAAGGAGCAGGACGTAAAATTAGGGCACAATTTGGCATACGACTACAGCCGGGCGTACTACTACAATGCCTTCGCCTTAGAACAAGCCGCGCAGGTACAAGTAGCTGTACCAATGCTTGCAGAATCCCAGGTAATGGGCATACTTGCAAATCCCTGGCTACCTGACGGCGGGACGTATAGCGAACGTATCCGGGCTAATACGGTATACCTAGCAGGTAAGATGGAAAAAACAATGGTCGAGGCCGTAGGCAATGGCTGGGACTGGAATAGAACAGCCCGACGAATACAAGACGTAGCCGGAGAAGGTTACTTGAATTCTGTACGTTTGGCTAGAACGGAATTAAATAGGGCTGCTGCCCAGGGCGCCAATGATTTGTATATGCAAAACGCCGATATTTTGGATAATAAACGTTGGAACGCGACATTAGACAGCCGTACAGCGCCCAAAGATGCCCGAAACGATGGTAAAGTGTACCCGTTAGAATATGACACGCCCGAAGTGCTAGGAAAGCCCGGAGAACGGATACCGAATCATCCTAATTGTCGCTGCAGCTGGACCCCGGTACTAAGTGCGTTAGGTGTCAGTACCAAAGAACGCATAGCCAGAGGCGACGGAGACAGTACAGATAAATTCGGGGAACGTATTTACACTAAGGCTAGGACGTATGAAGAATACGCAAAGGAACGGGGCCTACCTAGTTTAGAAGAACGTCTAGCAAACGATAACCCGAAAAGCTACCTACGGCGTGGTGAAAGTTTAAGCGCTTACGGATCTATAGTAGGAGTGCTTCCAGGGGCTGCGGCTGCTGCAGTGGCCGCGATACCTGTAGTCGAAACGTGGGTAGATAAATTTAAGAAAAGCATTCCAGACGGCGGTATAACTTCCGAAGTTCAGGTACGTGAGCTAGGCGCTCAAGTACGGGAGCAGCTAGAGAAAGAAACTTCCGAACAAATGGCTAGCCTGGAAAAGGAGATAGCAGAGATACAGGCAGCGCGTACGGCTATAAGTGACAAGGTACTAGAAGCGGCTAACGCTGGCCTACCTTATGAACACATGTATAAGGAATACGATGAACTAGACGCCCGCCTAATGAAGTTATATGACAAGCAGGCTAACGGTGGCCTAGACAAAGTAGCGCGGGCCGAAAGAATACGCGACACAATTAAGCAGCTGCGGCCTGTAGGCACTAATGGTGGTCAGGTAAAGCAACCATGGACTAAGGGCAGCCGAAAAGAGATAAAAGCGACTCTGGAAGAAGTACGGGAATTCTTACCTACAGCTTGGTTAGAAAAGTCTAGTACCAGTGAAATACTTACTAAAGCTAGTAAACGAGGTTTTTACCGCCAGAAATGGGGTAAGGAAACGGCCATAATAAGCCTAAGCGGTCAGGGAGCCAGTGGCCTGCGCAGGGTAGCCTTTCACGAATTGGGCCATAGGTTCGAAGACGTAGTACCGGGTATATTTAAGCTAGAACGGGAGTTTTACAGACGGCGTACAGCTGGCGAATCCCTTCAATGGCTGGGACCTGGGTATAAAACTTCGGAAACTTCCCGCTTCGATAAATTTCTTAGTAAGTACATGGGTAAAGAGTACCGCGACGACTACCACGAACTACTAAGCATGGGCTTAGAAAGCCTTTATACTGGCAGCTATGACCTAGCGAAAGACCAGGACTTTTACGACTTTATACTAGGGCTGGTGAGTGCAGTATGATGTACAGCGTAACCGGAAAGATAGGAAAATACACGTATAGCTTAAACTATAGTAAATCGCTGCTGCTTAAACCTAAGCTTACGGGTGACGCCGTAGCCGTTAAGTTTATCGAGCATAAGGTTAAGCTGCTTCAGGGTCGGTTAATAGGCCCTATCGGTATGTATTTCGAAAAGGATTACCTAGACGAACCGCTAGCGGCGCTATTCGTAATGCTGGAGGTATTCGACGAAGTACTAGAAATATCTGGCGATATACCCGAAGCAGACGACTTACCAGACGGGGCGATATGCTAACGAAAGGAGAAAGATTATGTTCGAGGTAAAAAAGAATTATCTAAGTTATAACCGACCAGGTACGGCGCTTAATGCAGAAGGCGCCGTTTGTCATTCTACAGCTACACCAGGGGCGACGGATGAAAACGAATTCACGTACTATAATGGCGGTAACCGGAGAGCTTCGGCCCATACGTTTATCGACTGGGATAGTATTACAGAAACGATACCCTGGACGGAACGTGCTAACCACGCTATGCCAGCAGCTAACAGCCGCTATATCGGGGTGGAATTATGCGAACCAAGGGACGACGATCCCGACCGCTTCCGTAAATTCGCGGAAGTATGGAAGCGGGCATCTTGGTACTTTGCAGATATGTTCGTAAAGAAGGGCTGGAGTACTGACCAATTACACAGCCATAAATGGGTAAGTGAAACATACAAGCAAAGCGACCATACTGATCCGTACGAATATTTTCAAAAGTACGGTAAAACGTTTGCTGATTTTAACGACGCCGTAGCCGTAGAAATGGCGGCCATAACGAAGGGGGTAGAAATTATGTTACCAGTATTAATTGCGTTTAATCCAGGGGGCGACGGAAGCGACGCCAGAGCAGCCCAACTGCTGCACGATAAACTAGGGGCGCCCGTTATTAATCGGGACTTTGTAACTCAGGATATGCAAAAGTCATTTACCCAGGTTATTGAGGTAGGCGGCGGTCAGAAGATACCAGGCAGTAAATTAGTGTCTGGTAACGACCGTTTCGACACCTATGTAGAAGTCTTGAAGGTTATCGGTAAAGTTAAGTAACCCCAGGAAGGAACGGGGGCCGGACTGGGTACTTATAAAGGAGCGTTTAGGGGCTATCGTAGAAGCCCTTTTTACGTTTAGCGGGTAACGTAAACCCGTGATTATGTTTTCCGGTATCAAACAACCGGGGAAGGGGTTAGGACATGACCGTAAAACAACTACAAGCACAGTACAAGGCTGGAAAACTCACGAAGGAAGCCTACCTAGCGGCGTTACAGGAACTACTGGACAGTAAGACGATTACCCAGGAAGACCTAGACGGGGCTAAGGAATTCGACCCGGTAAAGGATGGCGTAGCGATCTACACGCAGGAAGACGTAGACGGCATGGTAACACGTAAGGCCCTAGGATTAGTACGTAAAGCCCTTAAAGATGCTGGGGTAACTGTGGATGTAGATAATAAGGGGCTGCTTCCAAAGATTGCGGAGCTAGCTAAGGCTGGAACAGATCAAAAGCCACCTACAGCTACAGAACAGGAGATAGCCGAACTGCGGAAAAAGGCTGATAAGTACGACGCTGTAGCCGGAGATACCAAACGCCTAACGCTGGAAAACGCGGTACTTCGTGTAGCGGGCAAGTTTAACCCGCATAATCCGGCCCAAGTAGTACGAGCGCTTAAGGAAGACTACGGCGCCCAGGTAGAATACGACGACCTAACCGGGGAACTTATACCAGGCAGCGTCGAAAAAGCCATAGGGCGGCTAGTTAAAGCGGAACCTAACCTGTTTCAAGACCCGGCGGGCGCCGGGGCTGGTGCTGCTGGTGGCGGCTTCGGAGGTAAACCGCCTGGCGGTGGAACTCCTCCAGCTGGTAGCCCTACCGACCTGGAGAAAAAGAAGGCCGAAGCGTTAAAACTTATGGGAATCGAACCTAAAAAGTAAAATCAATAACAGGAGGTATAAATTATGTCTTTTTATAACAACGACGTAACCCTTAGAACAACTAGCGTAACCGCAGCACGCGAAATTAAGGCTAGCGCACACTACGCATATATTACGGGCGGTGCTACCTTGGACGGCAGTAAGTTTGCTGTAGGAGAACTTATTCTAGAAGGCCAATGTTTAGCAAAGAACGACGCAACGGGAATGTATGAAAAATACCCAGGGGACGACGTCGGGCCAGTATTTAAGGCCGGATATTCTAACCCGGTTATTCTTGACGAATCTATTAAGTTCGAAGTTGACGACAGTGGGGCTAACCCGGATGTAACTTTTGGTCAAGGTATGGTACACGGCGCCGTATACACCGGTATGTGTATCGGACTTACTACGGCATTTAAAGCTGCCTTAGTAGGCGCTGTCCGTTTTCTCTAATCTAAAATAACGGGAGGTATTAAAGACATGGCAGGACTTGCACAATACAGTCAATTCTTCGAGAATCCACTTTTAACGGAAACAATAAAGGAAGTACCAGTGCCCGCTAACTTTATCGGTAGCGACTATCTACCAGCTGAGGACTCTTTCGAGCTGGAATGGCATGAAACCGTAATTACGCGACAAGCAGATATGGCTAATATCGTAGATAATGGCGCAGAGCTACCGTTAACTGACCGCGATCCTATGAGTACTGTGTCTGGTAAGATTGTCGATATTGGGCAATCTTACATAGTGGATAAAAAGGAGCTGGGCGCCCTTTTAGATAAGGGAAATCCGCAGCGTCGCCTTATCGCCGAAAAGCAGCTATTAGGTAAAACAGCTACTGTTAAGGCTAATATCGACGCCCGTGTAGAGTGGATGCGCTGGCAGGCCCTTGGTGAGGGCGCTCTTACCTACAGTAAAGACGGAATTATATTAGGCGTAGACTTTGGGGTACCCGCAGGAAATAAGAAAACGGCAGCTATTAAATGGAACGATGTAAGCCCAACTATCTTAAATGACCTGGAAGCGTGGAACCAGGCTTACGTAGATCTTAACGGTATGACAGCTGACGACTTCGTAGTGGGTATCGCCATTATTAGGGTTATTATGAACAACCCCGATGTACGCAAGGGCATTACGGGCTTTAGTGATAAGTTGGTAACGCTGTCCGAACTTAATTCATTTTTGGTAGGGCGTCAAATGGCCCCGGTACGTTCTTTCGATACCGTGGTAACCTACCGAGACGTAAATAATAACGGTGCCCGTGTATCTCAGCGCTTACTAAGTGACAAGAAAGGCGTTTTCTTAAAGCGGGGTAAGGAAATTGGTATTCAAGTCTTAGGCCCCACTATTGAAAATGACATGAACCCCGGAATATTTGCCCGAACGTTCACGTTGGAACGGCCTAAGCGAGAAATCGTAGAAGTAGTAGCTTCCAGTTTTCCGAAAATTAATGATCCAAAGCTTATTATGCCTTGTACGGTTATGCTTTAGTCTTAAAATTGCGGGGACTGCTTAATATATTAGTGGTCCCTAGCTAATTAGTTGGGGGTAGAAGCGAAATATGGAAGTAGTTTTAAAGGGTACGGTAACTTTTCAGGGTAAAGAAAAGAATGCCGGTGATAAGGTAAATATACCCGAACGTAGTGCTAAGGCATTAGTCGATGCGGGGTTAGCTGAATATGTGGCAGAACAACCGCCTGGATTGACTACAGAAGACGGAAACAACCAGGGCGGTAGTAATTTACCTAACGGAGATTTAAAGGGCCAGGAAGACGAAGTAGCCCGTCTTGCAAAGGCGTTAGAAGATCAGTATAAGTGTGACGAATTATCCGAAGCAGCTAAAGCTATCGGCGTGGAATTTAAGTACGACGCGAAGAAGCCTGAAATTATAACGGCAGCTATCGAACAGGGAAAGGCTACTGCCCTGCTAAAGTAAGGGGGGTTAGCTTATGTATCTTACAGTTGTAGAATTGACCAGTACGTACTACCCTAAAGCCGCAACTATGGAGAGTACAGATGTAAACACCTACCTTATGCGTGCTAACAGCTTCGCCCAAGGTATCATAGGCGGCCCTTTGTCAGAAGAATATATAGACGAAGGGTTAAAAACAGCTGTAGCTATGGCCTTTGAAATATTGGCACAGGGAGAAAGCGCCAAAGTAGACGCAGTTACGGGAAATATTACCGAAGCAGCGCCCGCCGGATACTACCAAGTAAAGCGGCCAGACCCACTGGATACGGTTAAGACGATGCTTATACCGTATACGATGCAATATGACCGTCTGCAGCTGCCGGATAATAACAGGGGCGTACGCTTCCTATGACTGCCAGTATTAGATTAGACGCTAATTTCGGACGCTGGGAAGAATGGCTTAAGCGGGTTGATAGACGCGAAGTAGCTAAGATGAAAGACCGAATACTAAGGACTGCAGGACTTCGTACGTTGGAGTATGCCCACGATTTGACACCCAGGCGTTCCGGAAGGCTGCAGAATAGTCTCACAAGCGGCGCTCAAGATAACGTATTTAGTGTTAAAGTAGGCGCTAAAATATCTAAGGCCTTAGTGGGTACTAACGTACCGTATGCTAAGTGGGTAAATGACGGTTTTACGCAAATAGCTGGGCAATTTGTACCCGGCGAATGGCGTAGCGGGACATTCCATTACCAACCTGGGGCAAATACGGGTATGGTACTAACGGGTAAAACTATCGAGGGCGCCCATATGTTTAACAAATCCATGGATTACCTGGAAGAAGACATGCCCAGGATTATAGACTACGAATTACGGCGCTTATTTTACGGACTGGGGGGTAGATAATGGCGTATGAAAAAGAACTAGAAGCCCTGCAGCGCTGGGTAAAATCAGTAGCCGGGCTTAATTCTGTACGCTTATCTGACGCACAGCCGAAGGTAGCACGTCCAGTTATCCTATGGGAAACGCCCAGTCGAAGCAAAGACCGGAATTTAAGCCGTTACCAGTACGTAAATAAGGTTACCCAGTACGGGCGCTTATATGTGAATAGCCTAGATCAGTTATTAGTTTTCCAGGAAAACTTATTAGGTGACTTAGAAGAAAGGGTAGGCGTGCTACCAATCTATGCCGACGGCACGGTAATAGCCAACCTAAAAGCTGTAGAGCTTGTCTTTACAGATAATCAAGGGCAGTCTATTTCTAGCTTAGACGTGCCTTTCGGTATCAAGTACGAAGTAACCTACGGCAGGACGCGGCCAATTGTACCACCGCCAGCTACGACGGTAACTACGAGAGTGGATACCAACTACACGCCAATAGTTAAAGAATATGACGATTCCTTAAGCATGGCAGCCGCGGAGACTGAAAACGATAAACTATATAACTTTACAGGCACCGTTAAAGCTAGCCAAAGTACGACGTTGTAACAAGGAGGTAAATTTATGACGGAGAAAAAAGAAATTGAAAATCTTCCGGTATTCGAGCCGCAGAATCTTATAAAAGCAGGACCTGCGGTATTTAATGTAATGCCAGAGGTAATGGCCGGAGCGCTTTATGGCATTACTGAAAGGCTAACTATTGACCAGGCTAAGGAAAAACTTAAGGTGTTTTTGGCTAAGTCAGTAAATAACGAAGGGGGTATCTAAACATGGCGGGTACTTATATCGAGGGAAGCAGCAAGCCACTAAGCGGCGTTTATACGCTTATTTTAGCAGCGGTATCGAGCGTATCCATGGGAACCAGGGGAACGGTAGCCTATCCGTTTACGTCAGACTGGGGACCTGTTAATGTCCTTACACCCGTAGCGCAAGGCGGGGAATTTAAAGACTTGTTTAACGCCGACAAAACAACGCTTACGGCTGCTAAGATTTACAAGCATGCTTACAAAGGAGCGCCACAAAAGTTACTGGCCTACAGAATGGCTACCGGACAATTAAAAGGTACCTGCAGCCTGGGGGCTACGTCCTTACAGCTGGAAACCTTATACCCATCGGCCAGGGCCTTTAGCGCCATAGTCACTGACGACGCCGTAACGGGCGGCAAAACTATTGACATTGTAGAAAGCGGCGTAAAGCTGCTTAGTGTAACAGCCGGTACTAATGCCGACCTAGCTGCTAAGCTAAACGTAAGCGACTACGTAAGGGTAACAAGTGTAGGAACTACGTTACCCGCAAACAGCGCTGGCGTAGCCTTTGCCGGAGGTAACAACGGTTCTGTAGTTACGGTAACCCAGTACAGCGCCTTCCTGGACGAATTGGAAGCGGACGGAACGGCTAATAGCTTTTCCTTAGACGGCATAAGCGACGACGCAATTATAACGACGGTTACCGACTGGCTGCGGCGCGTAAGAACAGAAGGGCTGTATACAACCTTCGTAAATGGCGGCCCGGCTGCCTGGGATACGGACGGCGGTACCGCTGCTAATGCTAAGTCAGTGTCCTTCAATCATAGGGGCATAGTCAACGTAGGGAACGGCTGCGACGGGTATACCGCCGCTGAAATGGCTATATTCATAGCGGCCCGCGTCGCGTCTATCGCCCTTAACCGGACGGTAACCGATGAAACGGTACCTTATACTATCATAAACAAAAAGCTTAAGCCTGGGCAGCGTATTACGGCTAAAGAAAAAGGTACATTGGTATTTGTGGCTGCCGGTGACTTCGTGGAAATCGACGAAGGTGTAAATACTCTTACGGCGCCGCCTGCTGATGAAAGCGCGGAGTTTGGGAAAATTCGCATAAATAACGCGCTGGACGCTATCAGTAAAGACCTGGAGGACTTCGGGAATACTTACAAGAAGTCAAAAAGTAATACCCAGGAAGCTAGGGAAACTTACGCGGCCACTGTCGAAAATAGCTACCTGCGGCCTTTGGCTGCTATGGAAGTTATTCAAGCCGGATTTTTCTACCGACCAGACCCGGAATACCACGGGAAGACCGCCATATTTAGCCCTAAGATTGACGAAGCATTTTTCTACGCCGACATTACCCCGGTAGACTCTATGGAACGTATCTATCAGAAAATTAATGTAAACTTCTAAAGGAAAAGGAGGTATAAAAACTAATGGCAAATTTCGAGGCTAATGAAGTTATTAATGGTCTGTACGGATTTGTTTACGATGAGAACGGTCAGCAAATGCAAAGTACCCAAGAATTCGAAGCTAGTGTAGAGCTAGCCAAGGAAGAGATTAAGCAAGCTGGAAAATTCATGTCCGGGCATAAAGTAATGGGCGGCAGCGGTAAAGGCAACGTTAAGATGCTTAAACTTGATACACGCCTACAGAAGAAAATTGCGGAAAGTCCGACCGCTAAGTACAACTACGTAGGTAAGTTGGCAGACCCCACTTCTAAAGGAGAAGAAGGCATACTGTTAATCGGGTTAAGCTTCGACGCAATACCGTTAATGGGCTTTAAGCTAGGTGAACTGGTAGAAGTTGATCTTGACTATACGTTCGACGACTACCGGTACCTTGATACTATCGACGCGTAAGTATAAAGGGCTGGCTACAAGCCGGCCCTAATTTTATTTAGGGGGTAAAAACGAAATGCCTAAATTTATTACATTGGAAGAGATACTTAGTAAAGACGCCGCAGAACTTACGGCGTTACAAAAGAACGAATTCGAAGCCGAAAAGCTGGGACTGATACCTTATACCGCTATTGATCATACAGAATACAAGCAGGCTAAGAAGGACTGTGTAAAATATGTACCTGACAAAACAGGAGGCATGACCGCCGAAGTTGACGACGATAAACTTATGTTACGAATTATTCAGGCCGCTGTAGGAAAAGACGACCGCAGTACATTTACCTTTGCTAATGACAAATTACTTAAAAAGCTTAACATAACTACAGCAGACCAAGCTGTAACCGAGCTGCTAAGCCCTGGGGAAATTGTGAATTTCGCGGTAGCCGTGCAGAACTTAAGCGGCTTCGGGAAGAAAGCGCAGAAAGAGGCTGAAAGCGCTGTAAAAAACTCCTAAAGTCTAACGGGGAAGCTAAACTTTTAGCCTATATATGGCAGGAAAAAGGGATACTACCAAGCGCCATATATAACCTTCCCTTGTTAGAACGCGAATTTATTTATCAGGCTACCCTAGAAGAAATTAAAGCGCGGAAGAAAGCTGCCAAGCAGCGGTAAGAAAGGGGGTAATATATGTCTAACCTTTTTACCATGGGCGCCCAAATAGTGCTTACTGACATGTTTACGCCGCGTATCCATAGCGCGGAACGGGCTACACAGAACTTCAGGGAAAGCGTGTTTTCGGCAAGCAACGCGGTTAAAGCGTTAGCTGGAAGTATGGCTGTGAAAGTAGGCTTCGACTGGTTGGTAAAGGGTAACGCTGATATGGAAACGTACCAAAATACCTTAGCCATTGTTATGGGTAGTCAGGAAAAGGCTGTAGAAACGCTGGCATGGGCTAACAAGTTTGCGGCTTCTACGCCCTTCGAAATACCGCAAATCGTGGAAGCTACTACGCGTATGCAAAGCTATGGCCTTAACGCACAGAAAACCCTAGGCATTGTAGGTGACATGGCTAGCGTAATGGGTAAAGACCTTATGCAGGCTGTAGAAGCTGTGGCCGACGCTCAGACCGGAGAAGTCGAGCGGCTTAAGGAATTCGGCATAACCAAAGGTATGATACAGCAGCAGGCTAAGGAACTTGGTTCTAACCCAATCAATACCCAGGGACAAATTACAGACCAGAAAGCCTTTAACGCGGCCCTGTTTAGTTTAATGGAAAAACGGTATAAGGGTGGCATGGACTTACAAAGTAAGACGTTTAAAGGCATGCTGTCGAATGTTCAAGACTTCATAGGCAGCGCTGGACGGGAACTTGGCAAGCCCATATTTGACGCTATGAAAGTAGGCTTAGGCACAGCCTTGGACTGGATGAATAAACTGCAGGGAAGCGGGGCTATTACAGCCGCAGGCAACGAAATAGCGTATGTAGGTAAACTTGTAGGCGGGGTATTCTACTCTTCGTATGTTGTAGCAAAAGCAAATATAGACATGTTAAGCGGTAAACTTATCACGTTCTACAATACCCATAAACCACAAATAAACGCTGTAGGGCAGCTATTCGGAAAGATATTCAACGACGTACAGTTTGCAGTAAATACTTACGCCAAGCCCGCCATAGAGTGGGTACGTACAGTTGGGCTTCCTGGACTGGTAGACATACTTACCACGGTAGGCGGCGGTGTACTTGAAGTAGCTAATTTCTTTAACGATAACTGGAGCACAATTAAGCCCCTTATTGAGGGTATCGCTATCGCCTGGGGGATCTACTTAGGAGTACTGAAGACTATATCTTTTGCTACTAGGATAGCTACGGCTGCGCAGAGGGCATGGAACGTAGCTATGAATGCTAATCCGGCGGGTTTAATTGTTACGGCTATCGGACTGCTAATTGGTGCAGGTATTCTGCTTTATCAAAATTGGGATACAGTAAAGGCAAAAGCTACGGAATTATGGCAAGGAACTATGACAGCAGCCAGCCAAGCCATCGACACTTTCAAAAAGAACCTTATCGACTTTAAGGATAACGCTGTTCAGAAGGTAAAAGACATATTCGATGATTTAAAAGATACGTTAGAAGAACACCAAACAGCAATAAAAGTAACAACCGGAATTTTAGCTACGTTATTCGGTCCAGCTTTAATTAAAACAGGTATACAGGCTTCTATAGCTGGGGCGCAAATAGCCGGTCAATTTATTGTTAGCGTAGTTCGTACAGGTGTAATATCTACTATAGTAGCCGGACAAATTTACGCGGGCATAGTAACTTCCATGATAGCGTCTGGTGTACAAGCAATAAAAAGCGGAGCGCTGATTACTGCTCAGTTTATAGCTGCTATGATAAAATCCAGTGCTCAAGCTGTAATTAGTGGGGCTATGATTACAGGAAGTTTTATTGCTGCCATGATAGCATCGGGCGCACAGGCTGTCATTACAGCAGGGAAGTTTACGGGCAGCCTTGTAGTATCACTGGTAGCGTACGCAGCGCAGGGATGGGCAACCGTTACTGCAATCGCAGCGCAAACCGGAGCACTCTTTTTGAACGCGGCACAGGCCACCGCTAGCGGTGTAGCTTGGGCAATTTTACGTGGTATACAATTAGCTAGTACAGCGGCAACGTGGGCTATGACTGCCGCGCAATGGGCTTTAAACGCGGCTATGACAGCTAACCCTATTGGTTTAGTAATCGTAGGCATAGGGCTATTAGTAGGCGCTGGGATACTGCTGTATAAGAACTGGGATACGGTAAAGGAGAAGGCGAGCGACCTATGGGTAACCATTGAGAACGCGTTTAAGACGGGCGTAAATGGAGCAATAGATTTAATTAACGCCCTTATTACGCAAATACGAAAAATTCCAGGAGTAGACATACCACTGATAGCGCATGTAGAAATGAGTAAAACTACTTCCCAACAAATAGCAGCGGCTAAAAGTGCAGGCTATACGGATAATTGGGCAGTTAATGGTAAACACAAGAACGGCCTAAACTACGTGCCCTTCGATGGCTATACCGCCGAACTCCATAAAGGGGAATCGGTACTAACGAGAGAAGAAGCCGAAACATGGCGTGCTTTAACTAAGCACGGTACCGGGTTCTACCGTGATGGGGTTACTAATATCGGGTATAACCAAGTAGCCGAACTCCATAAAGGGGAAGCGATACTGCCTAAGAGCCAAATGTTACAGTGGGTACAAATGGGGCGCCAGCCTTCGTCGGTATCCCCAGCAGCCGCAGCCACGACTGAAGCAGCGGCGGTAGGCCCCATAAAGTCCTTAAGCCCAGCCGCGAAAGCAGAAAAGCTTAGTACAAAACCTAACGTTAAAAGCGCAGCATTAAACGGCGAAACGGCTATGTCTAACGCCGGACGTAAATGGTGGGATAAAATTGTAAACGGCCTAACGTCGCAGCAGGCCGATTCTTTGACCGAAGCTATGGGCGCAATGGGTACCAGTAAGACCTTCGCTTTCAAAGCTATACAAAGTGCGTATAAACGGAATATTAATAGGGTTGATGTAACAGATTTTGCAAATTTAGGGGCTTATATCGACGAAGTACAGGCGATTAGAGGATTAGGGCATGAATCTAAGAACATGTCTAATGCACTAAGCAAATTCAGCGGCATAAATAAAGTGGTAGGTCCCGTCGGTGCGGCGCTTAACGTGCTAAACATCATGACAGCAGACGACAAACTAGAAGCCATAGTAACTACTATAGGCGGTGTTGTAGGTGGCGCAGCAGGCGGGGCTATTGCAGGCGCTGGAATTGGCGCTTTAGCCGGTATGGGTGTTCTTTCCGCGCCATTAGCCCTTGTAGGCGGTATTGTTGGTTCAGTAGGCGGGGCTATAGCCGGACAGTATGAAGCTGGTAAGCTGTACAACATGGTTAAAGAAAGCCAGCAAGTAAACGGCAGCCACGCGAATGGATTAGGGTATGTGCCCTTTGATGGGTATGTAGCAGCGCTGCATAAAGGAGAAATGGTTCTAACAGCTAAAGAAGCCCAAATCATGCGGCAAGGTATCGGCCTGCCTGGACTATCAAGATCGCCAGGACTACCCGGAATGTCTGGTGCTGCTGGTGTAACCGGCTTACCTGGAATGTCTAAATGGCTACCAGGTACCGGATTTAGTGATACAGGACGTAAGCTAGCTGCTTCTGACGTTAGGAACATTGATAGCGTACCACCAGCTAAAGAACCTAGCCGTAAGATAACCATAGGTAAACTTTTCGACAGTCTAACCGTACACGGAACTAAAGACATGGACGAAGAAAAGCTGGCTAATGTCATAATAGACAAGTTACACGACAAGCTTACCGGAGCATCAGACATCTTAGGCAGCGCGGATATGGGGGTATTACTATGATACGAGGGGTAAACGTCGATATTACCATACGAAACAGTGATACGGGCGCTTACCTACGTATTCCAGTAGTACCGGAAATCCTGGAGTACACAGAAGGCGGCGCCCTAGCAGATACCGTAAAAATTATTAACCTTGGTAATGTAGATTATCCGAATGGCGTAGAACTGGATACGTTGGGCTGGAATTCTTTTTTTCCGGCCCGCTATGACCCGTCGTACTGTGCTACTCGGTCATTACTTACGCCCACGGCGTATAGGGATAAGCTGAAAGCCTGGAAGGATGCCGGAACGAAACTGCAGCTAGTATGTCCGGCGGCAGGTATAAATAAACCCATGTACCTTAAAAGCTTCACCTGGAGCCTTAAAGGATTTGAAGGGGATATTTATTACCAGGTATCGTTTACCGAAATTAAGACTGTCGCTATTAAGAAACTGGCGACCGCAGCCGTTACCGTGTCAAAGAAAGCGACCCCGGAACAAAGGCCGCCAGCCCCGGCGCCTGAACCAGCCCCTACTAAAACGTATACCGTTAAGTCTGGCGACTGTTTAAGCCGTATAGCCAAGGCTAACGGGTACAGTGACTGGCATACTATCTACGACGCGAATGTTAGCGTTATAGGCAGTAACCCTAATTTAATATTTCCGGGCCAGGTATACACGCTGCCGTGACGCTAGACATACGGCTTAACGACCAAAGCTTACGGGGCATTTTATCGGGGGCGCCTAGTATATCTGATCAGTTAAACGGGGTATGCCGAAAGCTGGAGTTTACCGTTAAAAAAGCAGACGGCCTAGAGAACTATTTAGGGCAGCCTATCGAATTATGGTACGCCGGAAAGCGTTGGTTTTTCGGCTTCGTCTTTAAAAAAGGGATAACGAACGTCGGAGAATTCAGTTATACGGCGTACGACCCGCTGTACTTTATGAAGAAGGCGCCAGGCGACTATTACATTAAGAACATGACAGCTACTCAGGGCTTCCTTTACCTGGCCGCGCAGGTAGGCATAGCAGTAGGTCCGATAGCCGGGACTAACGTAGTATTCCCAGCCCTTTACTATCAGAACGCGGAAGCGGATAAGGTAGCTATTGATCTACTAGCCAGGACGTACCGGGCTAGCGGGGAAAAGTACTGGTACCGCTTTGAACCTGGTACGGAGCATTTCGGCTTACAGGTATTCCCGCGAATTGTACCGACGGAAATATGGGCCTTTCAAGTAGGCGTAAACCTTACGGCGGCTAGCTACGAAGCCAGCATAGAGGAAACGGCTACCGTAGTACGCCTAGTCAATCGGGAAACCGGGAAGACCGTAACGAAAGTAAATACCGAAGCCCTTAAAAGCTTTGGTAACCTGGTACACTTCGAAGAAGTAGACAAGGACGCCGCCGATACCATGGACACGAAGGCCCAGGAACTACTAGATAAGTTATCTGTAGTTAAGGCGACTATGAGCGTAGAAGGTACTAACCCGTACCAGGCTATGCCCCAGCTGTATAGCGGCGACGTAATCTATGTCGAAGAAGCCATTACACAGCTTATCGGGGCCTATCATATCCTCAATGTTACACAGACTTTTCTAAGTGATAGCCTGGTAACCCTAGCTATGGACATACAGGAAGCGCCGGACATTCCAGTAATTCAATATTCGGACGCAACAACAGACCCGGCGGCTAAAAGTGCTACGGCGAAGACCAAAGCCGGGACAGGGGTACAGGAAAACGAGCCGCATAGTGCAGCTATAGACGAATTGATAACTAAGTACGGACTATAGGGAGGGCTGGAGAGTGGAAAAGACAGATAAAAGCGTAGACTTGCTTAAGCTGATGCGCGGCCCCGGTAACCAAACGGGGTTAAAAATTATCAAAGTTGAAACGACAGACCCGGACCCCATTACGTTTACCTTTGAAGGTACGGCGCAGGCTATCGACTTAGTAATATTCGAAATCCCGGTAAGCTGCTACCCATTGCGAAAAGGTGACAGGCTACTAGCCTACCCGTTACTAGACAAGGAAGCCAGCCAGCGCTGGGGAGTACTGCAAAAGATAAATGGTGGCATTACCCTAGCGACTATGGCCGGGGCTACCAGCTTAAACGTAGCAGGCATAGACAAGACCTACGGAGCCGACGACCTACTAATACCATCGTACTTCGCTGTAGGCAATAGCAGCAGCATATACAGCGATAGCTATACAGGAAAACAAAGCGACGACTACCTGCTAAGTGGTGATATACAGCCCCTAAAGGCTGGGGATACCGTGAGCATAGCCCCGTATTGGGACGACGCCGCAAGTAAGGTGAAGTACGCTATCCTGGCATTGTATAGTTAGGGGGTGGAGGTGTAAATGGCAACGGATAAGCGCAAAACGCCAGTATTCGACTGGGCTACTGGCGACTTCCTGGCAGACTTCCAAAGGGGCGTAGTCCTAGCCACTGGAAGCAAAGCGGCAGAACAGGTAATTATAAAGGCCCAGCAGACCAGACGGGGAATTTTCTTGATATATGCCGACGTCGAAAACCCGGCGCTAAACCACAAATACGGCAGCGACGTACACGACATAGCAGTAAGGCAGGACATAAGCGACGAAGTACGGATAAGCGAAATAAAAAGGGCCGTACGGGAAGCGCTTATATTTGACGCCTGGATAGAAGACGTAACAGACATAGAAGTCTATAAAGAACGGGATACGGACGGAGTTCTAAAAGACTTTGTTAAGTACAACGTAAAGACCATATATGACAATGTAAGCGTAGAGGGGGTGGCAGTAAATGAGTAGTAGGCCTACGTTTGTACCCGTATTTGAGGAAACGGAAACCATAATAAGAGAACGAATGTTAGCGCGGGTATCTGACGAATGGAGGAAAGAACCAGGCGACTTTATTCACGACGCGGTAGCAGCTTCGCCCCTGGAGGTAAAACAGCTGCAAATTAACCAGGACTATATACTAAAAAATGCCTTTTCCCAATACGCAGAAGATGAGTATATGGACTTAGCCCTGGCAGACGCCGGTCTAACGCGGGAGCTGGCGACCAGCAACCAGCGAAGCCTTACAGTCGTTGGAGAACCTGGGGTAAGGATACCTAAAGACTACACACTGACTACGGTTGTGTTAGATACAGGTGGTAACCCTCTGGAGTACAAGACAGACGTAGAATTAATATTCGGGGTAGACACTACGACGCTAGACCTGCCCTTGACATGCCAAACGCTGGGTACAATCGGCAACGTAGCTACAGGCAGTCAGTTTATTCTTAGGCCACCTATTCCGGGCATAAAAAGTATAACGGATACCGGAACTACGATAGCCGCGCGCGATCAGGAAACAGACCTGGAAGCCTGGGAGCGCCTTGATTTTAGACGGCAGAACCCGGATACGGGCGGCAATAAGAACGATTACGTACGCTGGGTACAGGACAACGTAAACGGCGTAGGCAAGGCCCTATGTATTCCACGCTGGAATGGTAATGGTACCGTAAAACTAATCATTGTAGACGATGCTTACGAACCAGCTAGCGAACTCTTAGTAGGCCAAACGCAGGACTATATAGACCCGCTAGCATACCAGGGGCTGGGGTATGGTAAAGCCCCGTGTGGTTCGTCTGTTACGGTAGAATCGGCGACGTCTAAACCTATCGACATTACAGCTACTTTAAGTTACGGCGTAGGTGCTGACGCGGCAGTAGTCAAAGCCGCTTTTATAACGACGGTAACCGCGTACCTAAAAAGCATAGTCTTTGAAACTGACCCGAATACCGGAAACCTTTACCCCGTCGCTTACAACAAAGTAGGAGCGCTGCTAAGTACCACGCCTGGCATTGAAGACTACAGCAACCTTACATTAAACCTGGGGAATGTAAACATACCGCTAGTGCCTTATGAAGTGGCTAACCTGGGGACGGTGACGTTCTAAATGGCGAGTGTACGTACGGTAAGAATGATGGAAAGTTCTCCCGACTACTACGAAGAAAGCGCCGTATTTGAGGGGATACAGGATGCCATGGCCCAGGACTACGACTTGCAGGAAATCAGTGGCGCCGACCTTCAGCTACAGCTGTACGCTACGACGGCTACCTGGGGACTTAAATACTGGGAAGGTGGGTTAGGCATACCCGTAAAGGAAAGCGACAGTTATGAAGAGCGCAGGGGACGCGTTATAGCTAAGCTTATCGGGGAAGGAAACTTTAGCGCTAAGATGCTGCTAGCCTTAGCTCAGGGATACGGACAGACCATACGGGTATCTATTAACCCGGCGGCGTTCTTAGTTACCATAACCTTTATGCAGGGCATACCTCCCTTCCTTAAAGCATACCAGGACACCGTAGAAAACATAGTCCACGCTCATTTAGGCGTGGACTATAAATTTGAATACTACGTTAACTTCGGGGCTTCTATAACCTCAGACTACGCCCGGTATGTGTACGATATACCGTTTACGGCGTCGTTTTTAATAGGCACGTATCCAAGTATCGCCGTACTAGGACAGCAGTATTCCAGCGATTTGCCTACGAATACCGAAGAAACGGCGGTACCACAGAACTTGGATTTCTGCGGTACAAAACCGTACGTGGTGACAGGGGGAATGCAGTATGTAAATACCTGTGGCGTGACTCCTGAAGAAGTAAACGTAGCCCAGGACTTGCCCTACAGTGGTACGTTGCCCTATGCAGCTGTAGAAGGGCGGCAGGTGGATAGCGGTATTAGTGCAGGTACCGAAGAAACTAAGGTAGCGCAAAACTTAGTTTACTGCAACACGGTTTATAGTGGAGGTGTAACAATATGATAACCGCGAATGGCTTAACCAGTATGGCTACAGCTATTAAGAACTTGATAGCTAAGGGTACCTACACGCTAGACGCTGTAACGAAAGATGTAGCCGTACTAAACACGGAGGTAGTCGGAAATAAGCTTACCGTACGGCTTTACTTGGACGACAGTGTAAACGGAACAATAACTAAATTTCAGCTAGTCGGATACGATGGGACAGTATTAGCCGATAGGCCGGACAACGTGGTAAAGCCCGCGCTTAAAGGGCTTCTAGTTATATTCAATTTTACGATAAGTGAGGTGTAACGTATGGCAGACTACACACCATTATTATGGTTAGATCACATAGTAGACCAGTTAGGGGTTATCGTACAACAAGGTACGCCCGTATCTGCGCTAAACCTTAACCGCATAGAAGACGGCATAGACTTTTCCCATGACTATATCGGCGGCATGCTGGTAGTAGCCCTACAAGCTATAGCGGGGCTACAGAACGAAAACAAGGCCCTGTATAACCAGCGGCTGCTACAGGGGCAGGCGACCATTACCAGCGCTGGTGGCAGCTACTTCAATACGGCGTATCCTTACGTACTGGTAAGCTTACCAGCTACGGCGTACAGCCTACTTAATTCACCGAACTACGAAGTAGTGCTGGAAGTCTTAAGTGCTGACGACCTAGGAAAAGTAGGGATGCTTACGGCGTTCGAGAAAGCCCAAAACGGATTTAAGGTGCAGTGTACGGGCAGCGCTACTAGCGTTACCTTTATGTGGACTATCGTAAATCCGAATGTAAAATAAGGGGAGGGTAAAGACAGTATTATTCGAAAC
>JAEHJW020000190.1_pt1 | contig 58353 bp, 77 predicted proteins | sample 9271431 | NCBI WGS metagenome assembly JAEHJW02 | reverse complement strand
CCCCGAGACGCCCATCGACGCATTGCAGTTCTGGGGCGATGTGCAGGGGCAGATGCTGATCGACTGGGGCATGGACCCCAAGGAAGTGCCTGACCCGCTCAAGAATTATTCCGCCGAGGTCTGGGTGATCCGGGATTGGGTCATCAAGGCCACGCTCAACTACGACCCGTTGGGCCGCAAACCCTACTACAAAGCCTGCTACGAGGAGATCCCCGGGGGCTGGGGTGGTAATGGCGTTGCCGACTTGGTGCGCGATTGCCAGACCATGTGCAACGCGACAGCGCGCGCCATGGCCAATAACATGGGGCTATCGTCGGGTCCGCAGGTCTGGGTCAACGTCGACCGCCTGCCGCGCGGTGAGTCCATCACCACGATGTATCCATGGAAGGTATGGCAGACCACCAGCGACCCGTACAACTCCGGCACTGCGCCTCCGCTGCAGTTCTTCCAGCCGGACTCGCATGCCCAAGAACTGATGGGCATTTACGAGGCGTTCAGCGGGTTGGCCGACGAATACTCTGGCATCCCGCGCTACATGGGCGGCGACGGCGGCGGCCTGGGGGGCGCCGGGCGCACTAGCTCGGGCATTTCCATGCTGATGGGCAACGCAGGCAAGGCGATCAAGCAGGTGATCTACAACATGGACGCCAAGATCATGTCGCCGGCACTGGAGCGGCTGTACTACTACAACATGCGTTACAGTAACGACCCGGATCTCAAGGGCGATGTCCGCGTGATTGCGCGCGGCGCGGTGGCGCTGATGGTCAAGGAGCAGGCTCAGGTACGCACCAACGAGTTCCTGAACATCGTGGCCAGCAACCCGCTGTTCACTCAGATTGTCGGCGAGCCTGGCATCGCGGAGCTGCTTCGTCAGGTGGCCAAGCGTCTCGATATGGACACCGACCGCATCGTGCCGCCGGCGCCCGTATTGCAGGCCCGGCTCAACCAGCAGCAGGCGGCCCAGCAGCAGGCTACGCAGCAGGCGCAGCTCATGCAACACGCCGCCATGCAGGAGAACTTGCTCAATATCCAGGCCAAGACGGCGCTCGAGCGGCAGAAAGTCGTCACCGAAGCGGCCAAGAGCGGTATCCCCGCGGCCGCCGTAGCGCACCCGATGGACCCCATGAGCCTGCTGCCTACCGCGCCGATGCCAGCGTCGCCCGCTGCGGTCTCGTTCGCGCCCGGTGGCCCGGGGAGTCCACCGCCTATGCCGGCTGGGCCGCCGCTCGGCCGGCGCGTGATGCCGGTTAATGGGCAGCACCTGGCAACGGGTGCGCCGGTTACTAAGACGTTCCAGCCCCACCGGAGGTAACGATGCCATGCACCTGCGGAAACTGTTTCTACTTCATACCGGATGTGGACGACAGATCGCAGGGTGACTGTCACCGATACCCGCCGACGCCGGCGTTTGACCCAGAGGACGGCGATATCGCATCGCTGCGACCGCTCGTATCGGTGGATGAAGTTGCCTGCGGCGAGCACAAAGAGCAGAAAGGGAATGCCTGATGGGGCGTAATTTGTCGCCTGACCCGGAACGTGTCGCCCAGGCGTTGGCCTTGGTGCAAGACCTCAAGGAAGTGCGCGCCGCCGCGCGACAACTCGGCATCCCGGAACAGACGCTGGGCCGTTGGGTACGGCTGCACCGGCGCGGCGAGACTGGGTTCCAAGTCGAGCAGCCGCCTAGTGCTAGGCAGCCCACGATCGAGCTGGTGGCGCGCCGTAAGGCGCAGTTCCGGCAGCTCAAACGCGCCGAGGAGCAGAGCCGGCTCATCAATGTGCAGGTGAAGATGCATGGGCCTGTGGGCATACTTCATTTCGGAGACCCCCATGTGGACGACGACGGTACGGATATCGAGGCGCTGGAGCGTCATGCTGAGCTTGTGCGCACCACTCCTGGGTTGTTCGGTGCCAACGTCGGCGACACTACCAACAATTGGGTCGGGCGCCTCGCTCGCCTGTATGCAGACCAGTCCACCTCCGCCGCCGAAGCATGGCAATTGGCTGAGTGGTTCGTTGAGTCTGTCGAGTGGTTGTACCTCGTTGATGGTAACCACGACCTTTTTTCCGGTGCTGGAAACCCGCTCCGCTGGATCATGGGACGACAGACCGGTGTCCATCGCGCCTCCGAGGTGCGGCTTTCTCTCAATTTCCCCAACGGGGCCGCTGTTCGGATCAACGCCCGGCACGACTTTGCCGGCCATTCCCAATGGAACCCCGCGCACGGAGTGATGAAAGCGACCACGATGGGGCAGCGCGATCACATCGCCATCTGCGGCCATAAGCACGTTTCCGGCTACGGCGTTTTGAAAGATCCCGCCAGCGGCATTACTTGCCACGCGATCCAGGTCGCCAGCTACAAGGTTTACGACCGCTATGCCAAAGAGCGCGGCTTTCGGGACCAACACATCTCCCCGTGCTGCGTGACTGTCATTGACCCGACGCTGCCACCGACCCACCCCGATCTGGTGAAAGTGATCTGGGACCCGGAGGAAGGCGCCGAGTATCTCCGGTGGCGTCGCAGCAGAGTAGTTGACAAGTAAGCAAATTGTGATATAACGCGCACATGGACGAGAGACAGAAAAAACATCAGGAAGAACAACTGCTTCTGCAGGCGTGCCTGCGTATCAGCCGGCAGCCCGACCTGATGCCCTTCACCAAGTATCTCCAGCAAGAGCTGGATACAGCGAAGGAGCGGCTCGTAGATAGCTCGGGGGATCAGGATACCCGCCGGCTGCAGGGCAAAGCCGCCTGTCTGCGCGAGATTTTGAATTTGCTGGAGAGCAGCCAACACCTGCTCTCCGGCAGGTGAGTGACCAGAAATGGTCGTGTTTAAGTAGCAGACCGTAGTCGGAGCGGCGCGGCCGGCGTAGCCCAAGCCAACCCGCTGACCGTAGTTCGGAGCGAAAGGAGACAAAGTGGCACTACCGAAGGCGATTGAGGACATGCAGGCGCAGGCTGACCAGATTCAGGCGGCCATCGACGCGGAGGTGAACGGCGCGCAACCCGCGGCCGAAGACCCACCCGTGCAGGCCGTGCCCAGCCAGAGCGACGCACCCCAGCCCCAGGCAGTCCCGGTGCAGCCGGTACAGAACGACGAGGGCGACTGGAAACAGCGCTATCTGTCGTTGCAGGGGATGTTCAACTCCCAGATCGGGCAGTTGCAAGCGCAACTCCGTCAGCAGATGGAGATTTCGCAGCAGCTTACCCAACGTCTGAACGAGAAGCCAGCCCCGGCGCCTGAGAAGCCGGCGCCCATGGTCACCGACAAAGACGAGAAGGCCTTCGGTGCCGACTTGCTCGACGTTATGCGACGCGTGGCCCAGGAGGAGTTTGCCCGACTGTCCGCCCCCATCCTTGCCGAAATGGAACGCCGGCTTGCCCCCGTACAGGAGCAGGTCGGGAGCGTAGCCCAGCGGCAGCAGTTGACGGCGGTGGAACAGTTCTGGGCGGCCCTCGATGCCGCCGTCCCGGATTGGAAAGACATCAACACGAACCCGTCGTGGATTCAGTGGCTTGAAGTGTTCGACCCCATCGCCGGCAAGAGCCGCCAAGATGCGTTGAATGAAGCCCAGCAAGCCAACGATGCACGCCGTGTGGTTGCCATGTTCAATCTGTGGAAGGCGCAGAACCAGGCTCCCGCGCAGGCGCAAGCAAGCCAGGCACGGAAGGAACTCGCTCGCCAAGCGGCTCCTGCGAAGTCTGCGGGTGGCGTTCCCTCTCAACCTGCCGCCCAGAAGATCTGGTCGATTGCTGAGTACCAGGCTGTGTATGACCCGCGCCTGAAGAATACTCACACCGCCCAGGAGATCGCTGCGCTGCAGGCCGAGGCTGATAAAGCCTTGGAGGAAGGGCGCGTTCACGTCCAGTGAGATGTAGCAGGGGCCATGTGATTACATGTAAGCACATTCTTTCGTTTTAGGAGCTAAATCATGGCCGCTGTTTTTCCAATCAACACCAGCAACTCGACCTTCCCGGCGACGACTGCGTTCAATACGAGCCCGTCGTATTCCGGGACGTTTATTCCCCAGCTGTGGTCTGCCAAGCTGAACGTCAAGTTCTACGCCGCGACCGTCTTCGGTGAGATCTCCAACACCAACTGGGAGGGCGAGATCAAGGGCATGGGTGACACCATCACCATCAACAACATCCCTGACATCACCATCTCGTCCTACTCCGTGGGTGCCGGTCTCAGCTACCAGGTGCCGACCCCGAGCACGCTGACCCTGCAGATCAACAAGGGCAAGTATTTCGCCTTCCAGGTCTCCGACGTTCTGGAGTACCAGGCCAAGCCCAAGCTGATGGATGTATTCAGCAACGACGCCGCGATGAAGATGAAGATCGCCATCGACTCCACGGTGATCTACAACACCTTCCAGGGCGCTGCCGCGGCCAACATCGGCGCGACTGCGGGTGCGAACACTTCTTCGTACAACCTGGGCACTGATACTGCCCCTGTGGCGCTCAACGCGGCCAACGTGCTGCAACTTCTGACCGCCTTTTCTGGCGTGCTGGACGAGCAGAACGTGCCCGAGACCGACCGCTGGCTCGTCATCGACCCCTACACCCGTCAGCTGCTCATGCAGTCCAACCTGGCGCAGGCTCAGTTCATGGGCGATAGCGAGTCGATGGTGCGCAATGGCCGCATCGGCAAGATCGACCGCTTCACGGTGTACGTCTCCAACCAGCTTCCGCGCGCGGCAGCGGGCAGCAATACCCCGTACGTTTCGGGGGACGGCACGGAGAACACCATCACCTCCACCGGGTCTGCCAAACGGCGCATCCTGATTGCCGGCCACAAGTCTGCGATCACGTTCGCCAGCCAGATGACCAAGACCGAGACCGTGCGCAACCCCAATGATTTCGGGGATTTCGTGCGCGGCATGAACGTCTTCGGTTACACGACCAGCAAGTCGCAAGCGTTGACCTACGCCGTCGTGTCCTGATCCAACGGGGGCTCCGGCCCCCGTGTTTCCTGAAGGAGAGAAACATGAGTTTGAAACGGGAATTGATCGCGGCGGGTGTGGCGAACTCCACGGCAGACGCCATTGGCGGCTCGCTGGTGAGCGGCATCACGGCGCACGCTGGCGGTGGGCAGGCCTCCGCAACGGCGCTTACCGGCGCTGTGAACGTGCTCGGCACTGTGGCGACCGCTGGCGATAGCGTGTTGCTGCCGCAGGTGCCTACCGATGCGCGGGACGAGATCTGGGTACTGAACCAGGGCGCTGCCTCCGCTAATGTGTTTCCGCCCAGCGGTGGCGCTATCAACGCGCTGTCCGCCAATGCCGCTTATGCGGTGGCGGCGGGCGCCGCAGCGGTATTCAAGTCGCTTGGCGACGGGCTGAGCTGGGCCGCCAAGTAATGCCGGGGGCGTGAGCCCCCATTTTCACGGAGGTGGTATGTATTCATTCAAAGACGTAATCGAAAAGTTCCCCACCGCTGAGGTTGTCGGCGGCGTCGTGAAGCTCATGCACGGCATCGAGCATGTGCGCCTGGGGTTCGTCGACTCTCAGAGCGGCACATTCAACCTGACCGACGAAGGCCGCAAGTTGATGGATGGCGCAGTCGAAGAACCTGCCGCGCCGGCCGCGCCCGAGAAGCCTACCAAGGCGGCCAAGGGCCTCGCTGCCGATCTGACGGCCGGCCTGGACGACCTTACGCCCCCGGAACTTGGGTGATCCATGGCTTTCACTGTGCAGAACGCCGCTGACGACGCTCGGCTCACGCTGAACGACGCGCAGAAGGTCCGGTATCCCGACACCGAGCTTCTGACGTACGCCAACATGGCGTATCAGCTGCTGCGCAGGTTTCGCCCCGACTTTTTCGTGGGCAATTATTCCAATGGCGCGCTCCCGACCCTGCTTGGGCTGACCGACACCTTCCCGGTCGACGATATGTACCGGCCGGCAATCGCTGACTTCCTGATCGCGCGCGCCGAGTCCAAGGACGATGAACACATTGTGCAGCAGCGGGCGCAGGCGTTCTTCCAGCTGTTCGGGCTGGAGACTTTCGGCGTCAACGGCCTCGCCATGACGCCACCCACTCCGGCGGGTGCCTGACATGTTGTGGAGCGCGTTCTATGACCTGGTCCTCCCTGAAGTACCTGGCGTTGCCACTGCGCTCGTGGATCTCGCACTTAGGCGCACTGCGATTGATCTCTGCACTCAAAGCGGCATCTATTCGCTCACGCCTACGTCGCCGATCACCGTCCAGGAAGAAATAGGCGACTACACGCTGGTCTCGCCTGACAACCAAGCCGAGCCGATCTTCGTCTGGAGCGTCGAGTATATCTACGGCACGAGCAACAACGTGAATGCCAGCTCCAGTACGCTGGGCCCGACTACGCTGGCCATCCTCGAAGGTCTGGCGGATTACTGGCGCAACCGGGTGGGGAACCCCGTGGCATTCACGCAGCTGGCCCCCAACACGCTCACCTTGTTTCCGCTGCCGGGCACGAACGACGTCCCGGCCATCCTGTTGCCTAGGATCGCGCTCCGACCGATCTCGACCGCCACCGGACTCGCTGACACCATCGCCAACGAGTACATGGATGGCATCGCCTCGGGTGCCAAGGCGCGGCTTATGCGCATGCCCAACAAGCCGTGGACGAGTCTGGGAAACTCCCAGATGTACCAGAGTGAATACTCGTCGGCCCGGCTGGACGCTAAGATCGCCGCCCAGCGCACTTTCGCGCCCGCGCCGCTGCAGGTGGGCATGCCGCTGCAGGTCAGCCAGATGAAGGTGTGGTGATGGGATTCGCACTGCGGCTTAAGGGCTTTCTGGGTGAGGTGCCGCGCACCAGCCCGGAGATGCTGCCGGACACCAACGCTCAGTACGCGATGAATACGCTGCTTACGTCTGGGCGGCTTGATCCGATTTACGCGCCGAAGGCCGTGAGCACCGCCGCGCTCGTCAGTGCGCCGCAGTCGATCTACAGGATGTACGACAGCGCGGGTAGCAGCTACTGGCTGAACTGGGCGGCCGATGTGGACTGCACGCGCGGCCCGATCGCCGGCGACACGACGTTCCGCACTTATTTCACCTCCGCGAGCTTCGAGCCGCGGGTGACCAACTTAGCTATGGCGACGGCGAGCGCACCATATCCAGCGCAGTGGTACGCTCTGGGTGTGGTGCCTCCGGCCACTGCGCCGACTGTGACGGAGAGCGGCGGTACAGCTACTGCTGAGACCCGTGCCTACGTCTACACACTGCAGAGCCAGTGGGGCGAAGAATCCGCGCCATCTCCGGCGTCGTCTCTCATCACGGGCCCATCGGATGCGACCTGGACTGTTGCCGGGCTACCCGCGGCTGCACCCCTCAATACGTTCTCCGTCACGGGTGCCAGCTGGGCTGGCGGCGTCGCCACACTCACCGTCGCCAGCACCTGGGGCATGCGGGTGGGCGAGTACATCACCGCCGCGGGCATGAACCCGAGCGGCTACAACGCCACCAGCGTGAAAGTGACCGCTGTTACCAGCACAAGCGTAAGCTACGCCCTGGCGGCCAACCCCGGGGCGTTCGTTGCCGGCGGCACATTTACGCGCGACGCGCCGCACAACACCACGGGCATGACGGTGAATGTGTACCGCTCAGTGGTGGCGGCTACCGGGTCCGCCGATTATTACTACGTCGGCAGCGTGGCGATCGGCACGACGAGCCTCGTGGACAGCGCGGGCTCCAATGTCGGCGAACCGCTTCCTACGGTGGGCTGGGTACAGCCGCCGACCGATCTGCAGGGGCTCAAGCTGCTGCCCAATGGCTCGATGGTGGGGTTCAGCGGTAACTTGGTGTGCTACTCGGAGCCGGGTGTCCCATACGCGTGGCCGGTGGCGTATCAGCAGACGGCGGAGTATCCCATCGTCAACGTGGGGCGGTTCGGGACCTCCGTGGCCATCCTGACGCAGGGCGCACCATACATTTCGCAAGGCACCGACCCGTCAGCGATGACGCTCACACGCCTGGCGCAAAGCTGGCCATGCCTATCCAAGCGCGGTATGTGCGAGATCGGCTCGGTTCTCGGCTGGATGCTACCGGGCCGTGGCTTCATTGAGATCGGCGACGGCGTGATTTACCCAGCGCCGGTTGGGCTCGTTGTGATCGGCGCGGCAGGCAACTCACTGGCGAGCGAACAGTTCTTCACTATCACGGAGTTCGCGCCGCTCAACGCGTCGACATTCAATGCGGGGATGTACGACAACAAATACTATGCGTCGTACACGGATACGAGTGGCAACCCAGGCATGATCGTCTTCGACATCACGGGGCAGTCGTCCCTGGTGCGCACATCCGTCTATCCCAAGGCGCTCTGGACCGACCCGGCGACCGGGTATTTATGGATCGTGGATTCGGACAACCTGCTCAAGCAATGGAACGCTGACGCCTCGAATACGCTGCCCATCACCTGGTGGAGTAAAGAGTTTGTGGTGGCTGATCCGTTCAACCTCGGCGCGGCCAAGCTGGACGCACAGTTCTATGTGAGCACGGCGCAGCAGGCGGCCTCAGAAGCAGCCATCCAAGCGCAGATATCGGCGCAGGCCGCGTTGTTTGCCAGCGGGCAGGTATATGGGTCGCTCAACGCCGCCACCTGCAACAAGTACTCGCTCAATGGATCGGCGATCGTGCCGTCGGCGTTAATCGGCCAGGGCGCTGAGAAGAATGTCATATTCGAGATCTACGGCGACGGCGATCTGCTCTACTCGACGACCATCACTGACACCAACCCGTTCCGGTTGCCCAGCGGCAGCAAATATCACCTGTTCTCGGTCAAGGTGATTTCCACGGTCTCCATAGACTCCATCGTAGTCGGTGAGACATTCAAGGGATTGATGCAGGTATGAGCACGCAGAAGCCGGGTCTTCCTGACACGCCGCTGGGTTTCACGCCCAAGCAGCGCGAGTTCATCGACGCACTGCGGGTCAACCTGGAGGTCATCATGGGGCGCCGCGGCACCAAGATCGCGCCGCTGTCTTCCAATGCGCAGCTGTCCGATGTTATAAACACGGTGAATCAGTTGCTTACTACTTTGCAAGGCTGAGCCATGGGAATCAAGCTGACCGACAATGCCGCGACTACACTGGCCTCAGCCATCGGCACGACCGACACGTTGCTCACCGTTGCGGCAGGCAAGGGTAACAACTTCCCGGCGCTCGCGGGGGGTACCGGCGACTACTTCGTCGTCACCATGCAGAATGCCGCGGGTGTCACCGAGTTTATTCAGGTGACCTACCGGCCGACCGGGGTAGACACCTTCGGTAATGCCACCTACCCATGCGTGCGTGGGTATTGGAATAGCACGCCGCAGAGTTGGAACGTCGGCGACATCGTCGATATCCGGCCTTCGGCCATGTTGTTCCAGCTGACATCCAACGCGCTGCTGCCGGCGAACAACCTCTCCGACGTGGCGAGCGTCTCGGCGGCGCGATCCAATCTGCAGATCACCGCGTCGAATGTGCCGATGTCGGCCGTAAGCGGCTTCACGGCGACGGATGTGCAGACCATGATGTCGCAGATCTCGACGCAGTTCGCCGGGCTGCCGAGTACCTACCTTACCCAGAGCAGCGCGAGTTCGACCTACCTTACCCAGAGCAATGCCGCGGCTACATATCTGACTCAGGCCAGTGCTGCGAGTACTTACCTGACCCAGAGTGCAGCGGCCAGCACTTACGTCACGCCCGGGCAGCTCCAGGTGCAGTACGACACCGCTTTCGCCGCTGGGGGTACTGCACCGAACTTCACTTTGACCCCCGCGCCGGCCATCGGCGCTTACACGGCGAACCAGCGTTTCCGAGTTGCATTCGGCGCGGCGGGCACGACCGGCAGCAACACGCTGAATATCTCCGGCCTGGGTGCGAAGAACCTCAAGCAGTACGACTCCACGGGTACGAAACAACCTGCGGTGATTGCCGCCAACATGTTGGCCGACGTCGAATATGACGGCACGGATATGGTGGTGCTTGACCCGCTGCCGCCCGTCGTGGCGATCACCGGCACGCTGATCTCGGAAGTGGTGGTGACGGCGACGGGGGCGTACTCGGTGACGGTGCCGGCCGGGGCGACGATGTGCGAGGCGCGGATTGTGGGCGGAGGTGGTGGGGGCGCCGGATATTCCGGCGGCGGAGGCGGCGGCGGCGGCTACTGTGAAAACATATTCGCCGTAACGGTCGGTGCGACTATCACTGGAAACGTAGGTGCAGGAGGCACGGGGATAGTCAATTTGACCGCTGGGTCGGGGGGGGCCACCACGGTGACAAGTCCCGCAATGACAGCGGCCGGCGGAGGCGGCGGCACATATAGTGGGGGCGCCGGTGGCTCCGGGGGCAGCGCATCCGGTCCCGGGCTAAACATTCCAGGGCAACCGGGAGCAAATGGCAATAACGCGAATGCCACTTCTTTTGCTGGAAGTGGCGGCAATTCCAAACTGGGACAGGGGGCGCCTGCGCTTCCCGGGGGCGGCACGGCCAACGGCATCGCCTACGGCGGAGGCGCTTGCGGAGATACCGGGACGGTCGCCGGAGGCAATGGCGCCAACGGCGTCGCCATCTTCAAATTCTACAAATAAGGAGCCCACGCCATGACCCAGCGCGCCCTCATCGACCCCCGCGGCCTCGTCTGCCAGGTCGAGCCTGTCGGTTCGGATTTTCCTGTCGCGGCGCCCTTCAAGTGGGTGGACTGCCCCGACGGCACCGTCGCCTACGAGTACACCTGGGACGGCGCGCAGGTGCAGCCGCCGGCCGCGCCCACGCTGGCCGAGGCACAGGCCGCACAATCCGCGCTCGTCGACAAAGCCTACGCCGCCGCGATCCAGCAGCCGGTGGCCTACCTGGGCACCACCTTCCAGGCCGACACGGGCAGCCAGACCGTGCTCACGCAGACGGTGGCGGGCTACACCGCCGCCGGCGCGGTGCCGGCCGGCTTCTGGTGGCTGGACGCCAACAACAACGCGGTGGCAATGACGCTCGCGCAGCTGCAGGGCCTCGCCGCCGCCATGCTGGCCCAAGGCTGGACGGCGTTTCAGCACCGCGTCGCGCAGAAGAAAGCCATCGCGGCGGCGACTTCCGTGGCGACAGTTCAGGCCATAACTTGGTGACGAGTATGCGAGTTCGCGCGATTCTCCTCGGCTTCTGGTTCGTGTGCCTGCTGGCCACGCCGCTTATCCTGCTCTGGCAGCTGGCGCTTATCCCGCTCAACCCTGCGCGCTCGCTCCAGGTCGCGCGTGCCATCGACATCTCCGGCGCCACGGCGCTGTTCGGATCGGTTGGCCGGACCATCTCCTACAAGTCCGCCGTTGCCGCCCAACACGGCAATGTGCTCGCCAAGATGTTATGCGAAGCGCTCGGCGAGATCGCGCCGCATCACTGCCAAGACGCGCTGACCAACGGCGACTTCGTAATCAAGCGCCTGGAGTAGACAATGCCGACCCTCGACGAATTGCATGAAGCCGATCAGCGCCACGAGGAAACTCTGAAAGAACATGCCGCCGAGATCGCCATGGTCAAGGGGCGCATGAGCAAGACGGAAGCGCTCGCGGAACACCAGGAGCGCCGCGTCAGCGCGCTGAACAAGGCCGTCGAGGATTTGACGATCTTGGTGCAGAAGGCCGCCACGAAGGACGACATTGCGGAGCTGAGAACCCATGTCATCGACCGGCATACGGTCCCGCTCAAAGCGGTTTTCGCATTCCTTGGGGCGCTGGCGTTTCTGGGCGGCGTTGCCATGATCCTGTCGCATGTGAGGTTCTGATGGACGAGCTGACTGAACATCGGTTTCAGCTGCATGACGACCGGTTCGACTTCGTCGACCAGCGCCTGGATCGCGTCGAGGCACGTATGAACAACCGCGCGAGCCAGCGGATGAACCGCGTGATGGTGACCTTGTTCGTGCTCGAACTCGTCATCGGCGTGTTCGAAGTCTGGTGGATGGTGAAGCAGCATGGCTTCTAGGCTCTACGAGGTCTACCTCGTTTTCAAGCGCCCGCGGAATTTCCTGCGGGTATTGCTGGTATACATCATTACGTCGCTGACGCTGCATTTCGCATTCGGCATAGATGCAGACCTCGGAGGCACCAACCTGGTGCTGTCCATTGAGGCGGCGATCACGACGATGGTGCTCATTGTAGCCAGCGAAGAATCGAACGCCGTCCAGCTGCAGATGCTGCAGGCACTCCTGACGCTGGCCGAGGGGCAGCGCGATAGCGAGGTCGAACGCCTGCAGCTGCTGCGAGAAATGCGCGAACACGACGCGCAGATGCTGGATAAACTGGAACGTCTTGGAGGAACTGCGAATGCCACGAATAACCCCTGAAGCCGCTGGCGGCAAGAGCGTCTGTGCGTTCCTCGATATGCTGGCCAAGTCGGAGGGAACCACGGCTGTGCATGGCTCCGACGATGGCTACAATGTCCTCGTCGGCGGCACGCTGTTTCACAGCTATGCCGACCACCCGCGGGTGCTGGTACCGCTGCCGCATCTGCACATCGAGTCCACGGCGGCCGGCCGCTACCAGCTGCTGGAGCGGTACTTCGACGTTTACAAACGCCAGCTGCACTTGCCTGATTTCAGCCCGGTGTCGCAGGATCTCATCGCCATCCAGCAGATCCGCGAAAGCGGCGCGCTGCTGGCGATCCGTGCGGGGATGATTGCCCATGCCATATCGCTCTGCGCCCACATCTGGGCCAGCTTGCCGGGCAATAACTACCATCAGCGGGAAAACAAGATGGCCGATTTGCTGGATGACTACCAGGCCTTCGGCGGCGTTATACTAGCTAACGGGTAAGCAAGGAGTAAGCGACATGGCTGGATTCGACTGGAAAGGTGTACTCGGCTCGGTGGCGCCCGGGCTGGCGACTGTGCTGGGCGGCCCGTTCGCAGGCATGGCGGTGGCCGCCATCGGCAAAGCGCTCGGCATCGACGCACCGACGCAGCAGAAGATCCAGGATGCGCTCACGACCGGGCAGCTCAACGGTGACCAGCTCCTGGCGCTCAAGAAAGCGGAGCTGGAATTGCAGCAGCATCTCAAGGACAACGAGATCACGCTGGACCAGCTCGTGGTAAATGACCGCGACAGCGCGCGCAAGCGCGAGGAGGTGGTGAAGGACTGGACGCCGCGCGTGCTCGCGTTCCTGGTCGTGCTACTTACGATCCTCGGCGAGGGATTCATCATGCTGCGCGGCATGCCGCCCGGCGTCGACCCCGTCGTGGTGGGACGTGTATTGGGGACGCTCGACAGCGCCCTGATGCTGGTGCTCAGCTACTACTTTGGCAGCTCGGTAGATAGCTTCCGCAAGACAGAGCTGTTGGCAAAGAGCCCGGCTTCGGGCGCGTAAGGAGAGCGAGATGGTTGCACTCGTGTTTGTGGTAGGGGTTGCCCTCGGCGGCGCGGCCGGTTACCTGGTGGGTAAGCGCCATGGCAACGCACTGGCTGCCGCGGCCAAGGCGATCGTGGCGGACGCGAAGAAGGTCTGATGTCCAGCTCGGTGCGCACGGTTGTCGTCCGCGTGGCCCTTCGGGATATGCCAATCGAGGCGCCCGAGAGCGCGGACGGCACCGATGTTGCGCTCGAGCTGGTGCGCCAGGCCATCCGCATGGAACTGACAGGGCCCGTCAGAGCGCGGCTGCAGGAGATGCTCAAACCTGTCGACGTCGAGCTGAGCTTCGTCGTGTTCTAAGTTGCTGACATGTAAGCACATATCTGGTATAAGGCCCACATGAACCGCATCGTCACAGACCAGAGAGACCGCGTCGCCGCCTGGGTGGCGCAGCGTATCGGCCGCGATTGTGCGTGGGAAGGGGCGTATGCCATGGGCGTCGAAGACGAGAGCGGCCAGCTCATCGGCGGCGTGGCGGTCGTGGACTTCAACGGGGTGAATGCCTCGCTGCATGTCGCCGGGGAGGGCCGCCGCTGGTGCAGCCGCAAGTTCCTGCGAACGGTCTGCGACTACCTGTTTCTGCAGTGCGGCCTCCGGCGTGTCACCGGCATCGTGCCTTCGTCCAACGCGGCGGCGCTGCAGTTCGACTTGCGGGCTGGGTTCGAGATCGAGGCCGTCCTGCGTGACGCGGACCCCGGCGGCGATCTCATCGTGCTGGTGATGTGGCGCGACAAGTGCCCATGGCTTAAGGGAGCCTGAAATGTTTGGAGCCTCCAAGTTTCGCTCGTGGCTTCCGCACCCGGGGTGCAATGGCGGCAAGGGTGGCAGCGCGCCGGACTATACACCGATTGCGCAATCCAATGCCCAGGCCGCGCAGCTGTCGTATCAGGCGGCTGAGGACAACCTCAACTTCGCCAAGCAGCAGTATGCGCAGATGGCGCCCCGCTACCAGCAGTTGTTCGACATGGCGCAACAGACCGCCCAGTCGCAGATGAACATCAGCCAGCAGCAGGAGAACCGCTCCGAGCAGCAGTGGAACACATACCAAAACCAGTATATGCCGATCGCGCAGGCGACGGTCCTCGACTCCATCGGCGGCCAGTACCTGTCGCAGCCGCAGATCAACCAGGCCCTGAGCGACATCAGCGGCACCGGCTTGACCGGCACGGCCGCGACCTCTGATCTCTACAACCTGTCGCAGACAGCGCAGAACAACGCCGCCAACCAGGCCATCACCCAGGCTAACGCGGCGACGAACTCGGCCGCCGCGCAGCAGACGCGTGCGCTGGCACGCTATGGGATAGACCCCTCCAAGTTCTCTACCGCGCTCGCCGGCCTGTCGACGAACCAGGCACTTGCCGGAGTGCAGGCTGCGCAGCAGGCGCGCCAGAGTGTCATGGGGCAGGGCGTCTCACTGCGCAGTGGCGTGGCCAACTACGGCGCCGGCATGCCGAACACGGCCGCACAGGCGACTGGCCTCGCGCTCCAGGCGGGCAACAGCTCGACGGGCAATATGAGTGTAGGCGCCAACTCGGGGCTCAACGCGGCGCAATACGTGTCCAACCAGACGGGCCCGATCGTGCAGTCGCAGAACCAGCTGATCGCCGGCAATGATGCATTGATGAACAACATGACCAACGCCTATGGCATTGGCTCGCAGGCAGCGGCTGCCGGCGGCGCAAGCGCGGCGAGCGGTATAGGCACCGCGGTGGGTGTCGCCATCGCCATCTAAGGAGCTGACCATGGGATATGCAGTAGCAAACTGGGGCGGCGCACTGATGAACGGCCTGCGGGTCGGAGATGCCATCAACCAGTTCCGCGGGCAGCAGATGCTTGGCCAGGTGATGCAACAGGATTCGTCCTATGATCCTGCGCAGTATCAACAGGCCATGGGGCTGCAGGGCGCGCCTCAACAGGCTAGCATGCTGGCGTCGCAAGACTCGGGGCTTGGTAATGGCGCAGGCCAAGAGACTGCGCAGGCGCTGAACTCCAACCCCAACGGCGCGCCGACGGCGAACGCCGCGGGACTCAGCCAACACGCCGATATGGGGCAGGCCCTGCAGGACTACATGCAGCGCGCCGGCACGGCGGGGTTGCTCTCGCCCCAGCAGATGTTGTCGCTGCAGTCGCAGCAGCAGGAGCAACAGCTCCGCGGGTATCAGATCCAGAGCGCGCAGCGGCAGAACGCCATCAATCAACGCACGGACGCCATCAACCAGCACTTCACGCAGCTGTCGGACAGTCTGAGCAAGGGGAACTATTCAGCGGCAATGCCATACCTGACGTCCATGTTCGGCCCCAATGCGGCATTCGCCGGCACCAAGGACGGCGGTATCCAGGTCACGACATTCAGCCCGGACGGTACGCCGGGGTCGACCCGTGAGTTCGCCCGCGACGACGTCAATACGGCTGTGCAGCTCGAGCACTTGCGGCAGCTGGCGATCGCAGACCCGGCGCAATATTCGCGTGATTACGAAGCGGCCGTGACGGAACAGCATCTCAATGGCTACCGCAGCAAAGACCTCAAGCTGCAGCTGGATAAGTTCGGCGAGCAGAAGCGCGAGTTCGGGGTGACTTCCGGCCAGCGGCAGCAGCAGATCACCAACGAGTACAACCTCGGCACTCAGCGCAACCAGCTGGAAGGCCAAAACGTCAGCTTGGGGTTGGCGCGACTCAACGCCGAGGAAGGGCGACCCACCGGCGTATTTTTCCGCGACCCCAAAACAGGGCAGGTCTTCGAGCAGAACGTCGGCGGCGGAACGAACCCGCTTCCGTCTGGCCTCGTGCCCCTTCCCAAAGCGACGCCGATGACAGGCGCAACGATCACAGCGATCAACAATATTGCGCAAGATCCGGCGCGGCTGGACAGCCTGGCGCGCGGGACTTACGGCAAACCTTACAAAGACCTGCCTCCCGCTACGCAGGCACTCGTGTCACAGGCGTCTACGCGCAGCGCCATGTCTGACTATGGGCTACTCGGCGATGGCACGCCCACTGGAACGCCGGGGCTCACAGCGGCGCAGCTCAAGGGCATACCCGGCTTCGGCGCGACCAAGACGAAAGCGGCTGGCAAACAGGCCCCGCGTAGTCGCGCTGCGCAGGGTGTATCCCCCGCGGCGTTGCCAGGGCTAGCACCCTCGGGGGTAGATCAGATTAATGCGTTGATAAACTCAGGCACGCTGAGTCCGCAGCAGATCCAGATGTACCTCGGGCAACAACCGTTCCCCGCTGCGCAAGCGCCCAACCAGGGGATCTCACGCTATCCCATGCCTAACTCAGCCGCGGGCGGTTATTGATGCCCGGCTTGCAGACTCCTGACCAGGGGCAGCCGATCACGAGCATGGATCAGCTGCGGGCGCAGCTGCCGGCTTCGTATAATCAGGCCACTGATTATGAGGTACTTCAGGCAGTAGCGCAGCACACGGGTGTGCCTTTCGCGCAGCTCGCCGCGCAGACAGCAACGCCGATGCCTAACCAGGGCGGCTTCCTCACGTCGCTCAAGAACAGTGGCTATGGCCTCGAAGCGGGCCTCGGCGTCGCCGCGTCTGACTTAGGCCTGGGCAGCGGATTGTACCGGCACGGGCGCCAGGGTGAGCAGGAGAACCCGGTCACCATCACACAAGGTGACACTGGTAGCGCGGCCGAGAATTTCGTGGTGAACCTCGCCGAGCATCCCGGCAATACACTGGGGCAGCTCGCCGGGCAAGCGGCGGGGTTTCTGATCCCCGGGACTGGCTGGGCGCGCGGGCTCGAAGTGGCTGGACGTGCGCTCACCGGCGCAAAAGAACTCGGGGCGTTGGGCAAAGCCGCGCAGTTCGGCGGCGAGACGGCGATCTTCGGTGCGCCGAGTCTGGCGCAGAACCGTGCCGCAGATATTCAGGCGGGTCGCACGACGACCGACGATGCGCTGCGCGAATATGCAGCCGCCGCGGCTGCCGGTGTCGTGCAGAGTCAAGCTGGCATGGAGGCGCTTCTGGCGCATGGGCGGTTCCTACCGGGGATGGCCGCCGAGGCTGCGCCAACATTCAAAGGCACCGCCGGGCGCATGGGTGCCATCGGCGCAGTCCAAGGCGGCCTGATGGTTCCGATCGACCAGGTCGGCCAGGGGCAGCCTGTTGGAGGTCCCGGAACGGGCGATCAACTCGCTACGTCGGCTCTGGAGGGTGGCCTGGGCGGCTTGTTGTTCGGAGCTGCAGCGCACCCGTTCATGCGGCGCGCGCCGGTTGAAGGCGCTCCGGCGCCCGCTCCCGAGGCGGCTCCGGCACCCACTCAGCCTGCCGTCGACCCGATGCAGGCCATGCTCGCCGAGCGCATGCAGGCGTACACGCAAAACAATCCGCCGACCCCATTTGCGGACTTCCGGCAACAGCGGCTCCAAGAGTACAAGGATTCCCTGCCGGGCAAGGATCAGATGCAGCCCATGGTCGACAAGTTCGTCCAGGACAATGCCGGCAACTGGAACACACCCGAGGAGGCCGAGGCGGCCATGCGGGAATACCGCAAGTCGCTCACGCCGCCCAAGCCCACCGACGGGCAGATCGCCATGCAGTATCAGCAGTACATGGCGGAGTACAACCAGCGCATGAACGACATCGCGCTGCAGACCCTCCAAGGTGCCGGCCTCGACCAGGCGACTGGCAAGAGCGCGGAAGAATCCGCCCAGGCGTTCGTGGGAACACAACCGCTGCGCACACAACCTCGGCTGGACCTCACCACCCCGGAGGGCCGCCAAGCCATGATCGACCGCCTGTCGGGCAACGCCCCGCGGGCTGACTTCATTCCGCCGGAGGAATACGCAGCCGCTGCGGGGCAACAGGCCCAAGCCGCACCTGCCGGCGATGCGCTCGCTGTCGCGCGACGCACGTTCGAGGCCGCCGGCGGTACGCCCCGCGCGTTCCTGAATTTCAGGAACCGCTACGGGCTCGGCGCCGACAGTTCCTCCGCCGATGTCGCGCAGGCGATCCGCGCGCGGGCGCAGACGACGAACGGCCCCACCGACGTGTGGGAGCAGATGCATCAGGCAGTCACCGGCAGCACCATCCAAGCCTACATGGCGCAGATGGAGATGGCCGACGCCGCCATGCAGCAATCACCTAGCGAAGGAGCACTAAATGAGCAAAGCCAAACCCAAGGGCAAGGGACTGGTCCTGGTACTGGAACCCAAAGAGTCGCCGGCGCAGCGCCGCAAGGAGGGCGAGAAGTCAATGCCCAAGGGGATGCCGCCAATGCCCAACAAGCCAATGCCGCGCCGCAGCGGACGGGGTCGCTGACCGACGAGCAACGGCAGCAGATTGTCGCTGACCTGTTGTCGCACCTGACGGACAAACAGCGCGAGGTTCTGACCCAGTACAACTACGAGGGCCGCTCGTTCGCCGATATCGGCGCCGAGTCCAACCGTAGCGCCCAGGCCGTGCAGCAGGTCCACGCCCGGGCCAAGGAGGCATTGCTTCGATTCGGCGCCGAGCACGGGCTGACGATGGAGACGCTCGACCGGCTATTCCCCAACGAGAACAACCGCCTGGCGGGCGGCGCAGACGTCCGCACCTACAGCGCGGGGGAAGTAGCCCAGGCCGGCACCGGCATGCATGTTCCCGGCGGCGCCGATGAGGGGCACACGGACGACGTGGTCCGCGAGCACACGGACGAGCACCTGGCCAGCGGCGGGATCGATCATGACGACTCCGGCGATACCTACTCTGACGAGGAGCTGGACCACCTGGCTGATCGTCTTGGCGACCGCAGCGGTGTCTCAGATGAGGAGATGTCCGATCTCATGGCCGAGCCGGCCGATGATATCAAGGCGCTCCGCGAACAGGCGAAGGGTTTACTGGATTACAATGACCCGGTAGTTAAGGACGCTGTCGACGAATGGGGTAGTATCCGCGACCCGGACGACCCGACCTGGAACGAGCTGCCGCCCGAGCTGCAGCTGCAGTGGATTCGCGCGTTCCGGGCCTGGGATCGGCAGGAGATCCCCGACCGCGCATACTACAAGGCGCATGCGGACATTTCCCAGGCGGCGCATACGAAGGAGCATGCTTACAATGGCGAAGCTACTGGATCTGAGCAAGCTGTCGAACGCACAGCTGAAGCAGCTGGAACCGAAGAACCCGCTGTCAGTGCTGCACGAGCGCGTGAACCGGGTGATGAACGCGAACCCGGCGGGCAGCCCGCCCATCCCGCACAAGCTGAAGCGGCGCCTGGTGCACCGGCTGATCGCGCAGGCCAAGGAGCGGATGCGGGCAATGGAACGCGGGCCACGGCCGCCAAGAGCGGCAGAAAGTCACGCCGCAGCGTTGAACAGTCCGAACCCGTCCCAGGCGATGGGGCCGCAGAAGGACAACAAGCAGCAGAAGGACGGCGTGGATCTGAACAGCCCAGACCCAATGGGCATGCTGCAGATGCAGATGGCGCTGCATCCGCGGCAGACGTCGCAGTCGCTCGTACCGAAGCCGGAGACCGGGCGCCCACCGCCGCACCGGGACGTGGTGCCCCAAGTGGAACCGATAACGCCCGTGGCGCCGAAGCCGGTCGAAATGGGGCCGAGCCCGGCGCCGGCCGGCGGCCCGGGAGTGACGAAGGACCCGGCGAGAGCAGCGGCCATCCCTGGTCTGCTGCCGCCTGGCGGGATGCCTGGAACGGAAGCGTAAGCGGCTCGCCGCTCCCCGACGCCGACAAACTGTCGGAGGAAGAACAGCACTACATCGAGTCTGCGCCCACTGAGAAGACGCAGCAGCGGCGCGTGCTGGAAGTGATGCAGCAACAATTGCAGGCGCGCGGCATTGACGTGATGCTGTCTTCGGACGGCGCTCCGGCCCCGCGTACCTCCCGTGCCGCGCTAGAGTCCCTGCGGGATCGCTTTCTGTCGCCGGGCAAGTGGGACAAACTCGTCACGGTATATGACACGCTGGAACAAGCCCGCGCCGCTGGGCACGACTACTTCTCGGCCGCATTGGACGGTCGTGTGGGCGGTTTTGTCGCCAAAGGACATGTCGGGCTCATAGCCAATGGCATCCCCAAAGGCGCGGAGTTAGCGGTTTTCCTGCACGAAGCCGGCGTGCATCTCGGCATGCGCAAGCTGCTCGGGGCTGAGAAATACAATGACATCATCGACCAGGTGAAGCAGTGGGCTGACGCCGACGAGGACTCCTTGGAGTCTCGCATCGCAAAAGCCGCCGAGCGCCGCGTGCGCCGCGCCGAAGCAACCCTGGGCAAGCCTTACGACACCGCTCTGGAGCGCGAGGAACACCTGGCCTACTTCGTCGAGGAAGCTGTCAAAGCCGGCGTCGATCCCACTGCCGTAAGGCCGTCGACACCGCTGGGCCGCTTTCTGGGCACCATCTGGGGGGCGTTCAAGTCTGCGCTACGTAAACTGGGGATGAATCCCGAGGGACTTGACGCGCAAGATGTCGTGGATCTGGCTGCCGGGGCTGCCGGGCTTAAGCTGCACGGGGCTGAGGCGTTCAATGGGCTGGACCGCAATGCGACCTGGGCGTCTGTGTCGGCTGACCACCCCATCCGCGACCTGGCGCTTCCTGACAAAGTCCGTGCCGCGCTTAATCCGCGCGACCCCGATAGCTTCATCGTCAAGACCCTCGACACGCTACATGAAAACGTGGTGCGCCGGGCCAAGGACGTCACCAAGGGGTTCATGACGATCCGCGATCTGACCAAGGCCTATGGTCATATCGATGGCATGACCGACTTCGCCTCTCGTGTCAAGGAAATGGGCGCCAGCATGCACCGCCTGGCGCTGGAATACTCCAAAGCTGTCGAGCCCATTCTCACGTTGCCCAAGGAGACACGCCGGGCGCTGCTGGAAGTGATGCGGGACGCGACCATCACAACGGCGCACCCTGACCTGCCGTTCGATGACAAGGCCAACGCCCACCTCGGCCGCAACTCGGCGGAGTGGGCGCAAGTGCATCTCAAGTGGAACAAGCTGGGCCAGATGCCGGATGGTCAGCATGCCCAGGCGCTCTACCGGCAGACCCGCGACATGTTTCAATCGGCCTATGATCGCAAGCGGGCCCTCATCGAGGCTAAGGCCAAGGCGCTGGGTGTCGATATGCCCAAGCTGCCGGAGAGCCCGGGGCCCTACTTCCCACTGGTGCGCAACGGCAACTGGATCGTCACCTGGAAATCGCCTGAGCTGCGTGCCGCCGAGGAGTCCGCCAATCACCAGCGCGTCACCCAGTTGAAAGGGCAGTCGGACCACTATCTGGTCAGTTTCGAGCGCACCGAGCGGGGCGCCAATCGGCTGGCAGATCAACTCTCGGCGCAAGGCAAAGCTGGCGCCTACGTGCGGCGCCGGGCCGACTACATGCGCGAAGTATCCAACGTCAGCCGTGTCTTCCTCGACAAGATCGACCAGGTGCTTGAGGCCAACGGCGTGAACAATGACACCCGGCGCGACGTGCGCGACATGTACATCCGCGCGCTGCCTGACCTGAGCGTGATGAAGCGGGAACTCAGCCGCATGAATGTCGCCGGCGTCAAGCCCGACGATATGATGTACGGCCTATCCCACACAGCCATGGGCAACGCGTTCTACATCAGCCGCTTGGAGAAACAGGACGACGTGCTGAGTGCGCTCAGCCGGGTGCGCGAGGCCGACGACAAAGGGACGCTCTACAACATGCTGCAGAAGTGGTACGGCATGTCGTCGCGGCACCAGGAACACCCGCTCATCAATACCCTGCAGAACTACACCTTCCTGCAGATGATCGGCTCCAGCCCGGCGTTCCTCACCATGCAGGCGACGCAGCCGTGGCTGACCACCTTCCCGGAACTCGCCGGGCGCCGTGGTGTCGGTGCTGCCCGGGCCGCGACGGAGCTGATGTCCGCAACCAAAGATGCCTGGCGCGTGCTGCGCGCCACCCAGAACGAGCAGGGGTTCCTGCACTACGTGCTGGACTTCAAGCAGCCCGGCAAGTTCGGCCTGACGGAGAATGAGGGCGCCGTACTGCAGCGCTTGCTCGACACCCAGGTGCTGGACATGGGCCTCACCAACGACATCGCCCACCTGGCGCGTGGGACCTCCTCGTTTGCCGCCAAGGCGATGCGGCTGTCTTCCGCGCTGCCGCAGATGGTGGAAGTGATGAGCCGCGTGGCTTCCGGGCTGGCGTCCTACCGGCTGGATCTCAAATCCGGTATGGACCACGACGCGGCGATGCAGCGCGCCGAGACGGCGGTAGCGGATACACTGGGCGACTACTCCAGCACCAACACGCCGTACCTCATGCAGAGCGAACATCTAGGCGGCTTGAACCGGCTGCTCATGCAGTTCCACAAGTACCAGCAGTATGTGGTGAGTTTCCTGGTGAGCCGCGCGGCCCGCGCGCTCCAGGGCGACAAGGAAGCGCAGCGCGCGCTGTTCGGTGTGATGGCCACCCAGGCGCTTGTCGCCGGTGCGGCCGGTCTGCCCATCGCGTTCCCGGTGGCGTTCCTGGCCAAAATGATATCGCACGCATGGCCGCAGGATGACCAGCCCGATCCGGATCTCTGGTGGCGGCAATTCACCGACTCGGCGTTCGGCGAGACTGGCGGCGAAGTCGTGCGCAAGGGACTGCCGTCGGTCCTGGGTGTGGATCTGACCCAGCGCCTGGGTATGGGTGATGTGTTCAACCCCGTGCCGTTCGCGCAGTGGCAGCCGACGCTGTCCGACACTTACAAGGAGTTCGTCGCCACCCAGATGGCGCCGGCATCCAGCTCGATCTACAACACGCTCAGGGGAATCGACTACTTCTCCAATGGCGACATGGTGCGGGGCTTCGGCGCTGTCGCGCCCAAGGCGCTCGGCGATATTGCCAAGGCCTACGCCATGCAGAAGGATGGCCTGCAGTCGGCCAAGGGCATGATGCTCATGCCGCCGGACAACATGGAAGTCCCGGCCGCGCTCAAGGCGCTCGGGTTCAGCTCCAGCGACGTGAATGACTTCTATGATCTGCGCAGCGGCATGGAGGATAAGCGCACTGCCGTCGAGACCGCCCGCACCGAGCTGATCCAGAAGTGGGTGAACGCCCGGCTGGCCGGCGACGAGGGCGCCATGCAGGACGCCCAGGACGACATCACGGCCTACAACGAGCGGCACGAGGGCGCGCCATCGGCGCCCATCCGCATCACGCAGGCCAATTTGTTCAAGGCACTCCAGACACACCGCGGTGAGAACGCGCGTCTGCGCCCGACCAGCCCCTACCTGACCAAGCGGGAAGGCTGGCTGCGCGAGTACGCACCGCAATGACCGAGCACCTCCCGGCGGGAAACCGCCTTTCCGACCGGCCTTCGGGCCGGTCTTTTTCTTAAGGAGCTGACATGGCCGCCAAGAAATCCGGGAACTTCATCGCCGACATGACCAAGAACGCCCACGGGCAGTTCGCCGCCAAGGCTAAGCGCGCAGGCATGAGCACCGCTGCCTATGCCAAAGCCGAAGCCAGTGCGCCCGGCAAGCTGGGCAAGCAGGCCCGCGCCGCCGAGACGCTTATGGGCATGCATCACGGGAAGAAGTCGGGCAAGAAAGCCTGAGCCCACGTAAGCTGCTACCCCACGCCCGCCACGCCGCGCGGCGCTCGGGGAGATACTCGGCGTGGCGAGAAACAAAACAACCGCTGTGACTGCTGGTGTGACTAGTGCTTCACGGCGGCTTCGACGGGGACCTCGATGGTGCGGCCGGATACCTTATCGCGGATGAGCGCGCCGGTCCCCCCGTGTTTCTTCGCCATCTCGGCAACCATGTCGACGCCGGTGAGCGGCCCCAACCCCGGGCACTGCCGACGCACCTCCGCAATGGTAGCGTTCAGACCGCTCAGTTGGGGGCCCTCTCCGAACTCACGCCACACCGTCAGCCACAAGTTGACGAATATGGTTGACCACTCCGCGTCGCTCAGAGTGACGGTGTAGTCGCGCTCGGTCAGATAGGCTTCCTCGTTACTGCCGCAGGCAGGACATTTCTCGATGTCCTGCGTCGTGTCGTCCACCTCCAGTTTGTGGCGGCACTGGCTGCATTGAAACGCGGCCTTCTCAGGCTTTTCCATCTTCGGTTCCTTTCATGGCGAACTCGAGCACGGCCAGAGCGTTCCACGCGGCGTGCGCCATGTGGGGCAACCCGCTCTCGGGGTCGTGGGTCTCGTCGTTCATCGCAAAGAGATGCCGGTACATGGCATCCAGATAGCGGTCCATGCCGTTGGGCACGTCGCGCCAGCCGTTGGGGCTGTACTTATTGGCGCCGTAGGTGCCGACTTTGCCGACCTCGGCAAGCGCCCCCGCGAAACCATGCAGCACAAGTCCCAGGCGGTTCTTGCCGGCGTCCAGCTTGGCGCCGGCGGCGTGCGGGTCACGCCCTGTGGGATCTCGCTCTGGCTTCATAACTCGAACGCCTTCGCCTCGGCGAAGCTGACCTTGAACCCTGCAGCGTTACGATGGCCGCCGCCGCCGTAGGTTTTGGCAATCTCTGAAACGTCGACGCCCGTATCGGTGGATCTGAGGCTGAATACACGCCCTTCGGGTGTGTCGAAATAACATGCGGCGAACGGATGCCCTTGCGCCATCTCGTGTCCGGCGTCGCTGCTCATCGTATGTGGTAGATTCGCCGCCGGGACACGATGGCCATGGATGACGAGTTCGCGCCGTGTTACGCCGAGCAACTCCTTCATGTCCTTGAAGTGCTTACGTTCTATGGCGATGCCGTCTGCAGCCAGTTCCTCCGACGACATAGACATCAGATGATCCCAGACCTGGAAATCATAGGGATGCGAAAACACGTTTGCCTGCACCTGACGCGTGTGCGGTAGCGCGAACCGCCACAGGTCGCGGTCTTCAATATGGCGCAGCATGGGGGGTGGCTCCGCGCCCGGGAAGAAGTGTTCCCACGCGAGCATCGCACCGCTATGGCTCATGTCAAACACGGCGGTCACATTCTGCGGCAGATCAACCAGGTCCGCGGCTGCAGACTTATGGTGATCCAGAATCAATATGCTGCTCGCCTTCTCGGCCATCTCCAATAGAACGGGGCGTTTATAACTGAAGTCGACCATTACGACGTCTTTCCCCGCCACGTCAGGGGGTGGCTCCTGGTATTTGCCGGGGTAGAACTCGATGTCACCCAACGCCTTGCGAACGACCCATGCCGCGCCGAAGCCGTCAGCGCAGTTGCCGTGGTAGATGCAGATTGTCATTTAGTACCTCCTAGTTTGGATTAACCCCAGTGATGGGGACGACTTTGTCAGGTCCGGCTATAGCCACTTTGCCGATGGACTTGGTGACTCGGCTATAGTCGAACTCGTACACCTGCGCCTGCCCAGTCAAAACTGACGTGCCTCGGCCCAGATATTCCTTGCGCCCCGGCTGCCGCTGCCCGGTGCGCACAACTATGAACCCCAGTTTGACAAGCTCGTCCTTGAGCCAGCTGGGCGATACATAGTTCTCATCGCACCAGCGTGAGAAATAAGCCGTCGACACCAGCAGCATGGGGTCCTTGGCGTCGATGACGTGGCGGGCGACCGGTGCACCATGCAGGTTGTAAAGCGGCTCCTCCAAGGGCGTGCCGCCGCGGCCGTCGCCGAACTTGCGGGTGACGATGACCTTCCCATGCATGCTGCTCAGGAGCGCGGCCAGCAGCTCGTCCGGTGACGCGGTCGTATTGGCGCGGGTCTCGCGTAGCTTCTCGACATGCTTGATGGCCCAGTTGATCGTGGCGTTGACGTCGAAACGCAGGAAACCCAGCTTGCTGGCGATCGTGCCGCCCTGGTGCGCGCAGGCCAGCATGTCCATGTAGAACCGCTCTTTGTGCATGGCGATGGAGGCGGCGGGGCTTAGCCTCGCGCGGGCTTTGAGGAGCGCCTTGGTAATCTCGCCGCTGTTCCTGATGAGGAACTTGAGGTATGCGCGCCCCACCATTCCGTAGTGCCGCGAGAGCTGGTTCTCCAGCAGCTCCTTGCCGTCTATGTCGGCGATCAAGTCGGCATGCTCGCGGCCCATGCGGATCTCGAACACCCGGACCTGGCCCGCATCTGCAGTCTGGACATTCTGCGCGGCCAGCTGCTCCATCAGATTGCCGTTACTGTTGATGAAGGTGAGCGTGTCCCAGGTGTACCTGACCGGCAGCGGTGTGCCATCCGGCCTGCAGCGCTGCTTCATTCGGCCATTGGATAGGCCATACAGCAGGCCGCCGGCTTCCTCGGGGGTAAGACCAGTCAGCTCGTCGAACACCATTGGCAGATGGCGCAGCGAGCCTATCCTTGCCTCCAGCGCATTGAGTGTGTCGCCGCGTCCCTTTGCTGCTGTGCGCACGAAGCGTTCGCCGGGCCCGTAGATGCTGCACGCTACGCGGCATACGGTGGTCTTGCCGGTGCTGCCGTCCCCTGTCAGCGCGATGGGGATGCCGTGCCAGCTGTCCTGCTGGATGAGCCGTACGAGTGGCGCGCCGAAGGCCGCGCACAGCACGAGTTGGTACGGCTCCATGCCCTTGCGGTTATAGACCTGGTCCACGATATCCACCCAACTGGCGATAGTGCCGCTGGTGGCGGCGAGCGGTGCGCCCAAGCCGAGGTTCTCAAGCGTCTCAGACACGACCACTTCCTCATCACTGCGGCCGCCTATGCGCACATTGCCCAGCGTGAAGTTCTCAAACGCCTCATCCCAGCCCAGGGCCGGCACAGTGACTTTCTCCTCGCCGTTCTGTTTGGCGACCTGTAGGACATCGGCTAGAAATTCCATGGCGTAGTACCTTCCGTTTTTCCCAAGCAGTAACAGCTCGTGCGCGGCCATCGCGGCGGCGAACTCTGACGCAGATGCCAATACTTTGGTGGGCATCCTGAACTCGCGGCTGTAGCGGCCGCCGACGCTGTACTCGATGAGTAGCGACCAAGTGCCGTCTTCCTCGCGGATGCGGCAGATGGGGTAGAAAAAGTCTTTGCAGAACAGCACCCACTCGGTGCGTTTGTTGCCGTCGTCATCCTCGAGGACGACTGCGCGCTCGAGGCCACGCGGCGAGATGCGCACGTTGGATGGGAACACACGTTCGGGCTGCTCTGCCGCCGATGTCGTCAGCGGCACCGGCTGGACGGTCGTGACTCCCGGGTCTGGGGCTTCGTAGCCTAGATGGATAGGCGATTTCTTGGCGCGGTGTTTGCAGTCGGCGCACGCTGCGGAGTGCTTGGCGAACTCCTCGCAGGTCGTGGGACCTGCCGTCCAGGCGTCCAGCTTGGCCTGCGTGTCGTGGCTGCTGTACTCGGGATGCCCGCGGCTCCACTCGTGCGCCAGGGCATCTCCCTCGATGGTGTGCTTGACCAAACCCAGCATGGCGCGCCAGTACGGCTCCGACACGTCGCCGCCGCTCGACGCAACCTCTTTCAGCGCGCCGCAGTGCTTGACCGCCTCGTAGGCAGACGACGGTGCGTAGTTCATTCCTGTCAGCGCGGAGTTGTCCACCTTGGCCTTGGTCGGCGCAACCATCACCCCATGCTGCAGCAGAGCGTCCTGCAGTGCGGCGCGGATCTGGGCGACTGAGAACGGCCCGGCGTCGCGTAGCAGCTTGACTTCGCGGTCCCCGCTCTTGCGGTGCGTCGTGCCCACCGGCCGCAAGACCCGGGCGATGTCAGTGTCGGCCGCGGGGTCGACTTTGAACTCCAGGCGCTCTACCAGCGCGCGCTTCATGCGGGCCAACTCACGCCACTCGTCGGGGGTGACGTCGGTATCCAGCGGCCAGTAGATATGCAGCCCGCGCCCAGAGCCGACCATCATCGGCATGGGCAGTCCGGTCTGCTTGAGGAACTCCACGAGCGCCGCCGCGGCGTCGCGCTGGGTAGGATAGCCGTCCGCCTTGCCCACATCGATGTCGTCATACAGCGATCGGCAGGCTACGACATTCTGGCCGGTGCGGATGTGTTTCTTGTTGTCGTCGCCGATGTACCAGTCCCCGAAGCCGTTGCAGGCGTAGTAGACGGTCTTGCCGGCGCGGTCAGCCTCCAGCGCATGCTGCGCTGCATCGGCTGCGTTTTTGAACGGCTTGTACCGCTGTGCGCCCCCGCTGGCAGCAGCGATAGCGATGATCTTGTTCCCTTGAGAAGGCGTCACCTTCTCCAAGAATGCTTGTGTGTCCACGGTGCCCCCTAGTGCGGACTATTTGCAAACGTGTAAGCAACTTACAGGTGGGCTTTGATGGCAGCCACCACACCAGGGCGAACGGCTATGTGGCCACTTTTGGTCACGACGCGGCGCCGGATGGCGTCGTCAGGCAGCGGCAGGTCGCCGGCGGCGACTGCGCCCCGCAGTGCTTCGAGCAGCTTCTCCACGCGCGGGGCGATCTGCGCATGCGGATGTTTGGGATTAAGCCGCCGTACCCAGGTGTGCACGGTGATCCGGCTGACCTTGGCGCAGTAGGCAAATTCCGGCACTGTCACGCCGGCCTTTTTGATTATGTGGAAATCCATAGTCGCTCCGGGCAAAACACCGCCGGGTCACCCCGGCGGTACAGCAATGGCTCAGTTGTCGAAGTTGATGCCGGCGAGGGCGTCATTCAACTGCTGGGCCAGATCCCCGCTCACTACCTGCGCAGCCGGAGCGGTCTCGACCGCCACGTTGGCCATCGCAGGCGCCACTTCCGCAGCGGCCAGCGCTGCGCCGAGAGCTGGGCTAGCCTTGGGCTTCGCCGTCGTCTTGGGCGACTTGCCGGAGGTCTTCGCGGTGCTCAGCGGCGCAGGCGTCTCGGGCGCCGGGGCCGGAGCTGGGGCTGGAGCAGAGGCCGCGCCAGACTCATTCTCATGCATGGCCGCAGGTGCGGCGGCGGGCGGCACATCTGCAACACCGACGATCTGCGCAACCACGGAGGACCCTTCGGCGTCCTTGATCTTCGCTGCCGTCGCCGCATCGACGAGTCCGATGGGCTTGAAGGTGAGCGCCGGGTGTGCCACAGCGAAGTCGAAGCCGATGCGGGTCACGACGGCCTGGTAGGGGATGCCGCGGCGCGCCAGGCCCTCCGCGTACTGCGCGAGATCTTTCAATGACCCGGCGGGCACACGAAGCAGAAACGCGTCGTCGGGAGCGGCAGGCGATGCCACGGCGAGGCGGCGGAAGTCCGGGCAGGCTTTGAGTTTCTGGCCCGTGTCGGACACCTTGGAGCCGAAGACGTTGTGTGGGCATGCCGCGCAAGTCTTGGACTGGGGCGCCGTCGCATCGGCAGCGGGGGTGAGCCCGTTGTTGGAATAGCACACCGGCTTGTCGTCGTTGCCCTCCACGTAGCCCTTGTCGTAGTAGGTCTTGGACAGCGCGGGGTTGGCGCGCACGATCACCATGTCGATGGCGGCTGCAGGGTCGTCGCTGTCCGGGCGGGTCACCATCACTCGTTCGTCGCCGCGGACGATATGGAAGACCTTGCCCTTGATGGAGATGACCGGAAACGACTGGCCGACGCCTTGGGTGAGATCGGTTGCCGGCGCGAAAGTGTCGCTGCGCAGATAGTCCGGCAGCTGGGTGGTGTCGTTGAATGGGATGATGTTCATAAGTAGCTCCTAATGTGTCTGCAGGTTGTTACTTCTCAGCGCCGCGCACGCCCAAGGCGATGGCTTCGCTCCAGTTGACGCCGGGAGGTAGTTCCTCGTTGGCGGCCTTGTACTGCTGCACCGCCTCTTTGGAGACGCGGCGTTCCAACAATTCCCAGGCGCCGTTGTCGCGGATATAGCCGAGGAGGGCATCCCAGTCCGCCACTGTCGCCGACGTGCGGCGCAGCATGTAAGGCGTCCCGAACGCAGTCTTGGCCGACTCCTGCCCGGTTTCGGAAAAGTGCTTGAGCACCGCGGCTTCGATCAGGCCCATGGCCTTCTCGATGGGCTCAAGCTCCGTTTCATGCTGTTTGCGCAGCAGCGCTTTCTTCTCGCGCAACTGCACGTACTTCTGCACCAGCTCGTCCAGCTTCATTTTGTGCACCTCGTTTGTCTAGTATCCACTTGTCAACCTCGCTCTCCAGCCACCCGCGCATCCGACTGGTGATCGGCAGTGGGCGAGGGAATGTAGGGTCGGTTTTGGTGAGTCGCCAGATGGTGCTTTCAGACACCCCCAGCTTGGCCGCGACAGCCTCGACTCGTAGCAGTTGCATCGTCATCACTTCATATTACCTCCCGAAAACATGTTGTCAAGTAAACACGGACTATGGCACCCAGCGGCCACCGCCGGGCAGTGCGTAGACCAGCTTCCCAGCGCGGGTCTGCGGAGCAAAGACGTTCATGCCCTCTATCTTTCGCTTGTAGCCGCCGTGTATGTCGAGCGCCACAGGCGCGTCGAAGCCGCCGGGGTGTCGTTTGTGGGCGATGAACCGCTCGGATGTGAGCGTGCCACCGGCTTTCGTACCTGCTGACATGTAAGCTCCTTTCGTCAAACGTAGGCCTCGCGGCCTTCCTCGATCTCGTCAAGCAGAATCCCTTGCAGGGACTGCTTCTTCGAGAGCCTGTCGTACATGCGGCGCTCCAGTGCGGTCGCCGCGAGGCGGATTATGAACTGCGCATTCTTCTGTCCCGGGCGCGTGATGCGGCCCTCGGCCTGCGTATGCACCTCCGGCTGCGTGATCGGCGCATACCACACGATGGTGTTGGCTGCAGTCAGAGTGAGTCCGTGCGACATCGCCGCCGGCTGTGCCACGAGCACGCGCAACTCGGGGTCAGCCTGAAAACGTCCGAAGATATCGTCGCGGTCGTGCTTGCTCACACCGCCGTGCACAACTGCCGTGGTGATGCCTTGCGCCTGGAGGGCCTCGCTGACGTAGCCGGTGGAGCTGACGAACGGCACAAACACGATCACCTTGGCGGCGGCTTCCTGCACGATGTCGACGACGGCCTGAATGCGGTGCTGCGCGCCGATGGTGCACTCGTTGCCGCCACGGTCGTAGGCTACACCGCAGACGATCTGGATCAGCTTGCTAGTCTTAATCGCCTCGTTGACCGCTAGGATCTCGCCATTGGCAGCTTGCGTGCGCAGCGTGTTCATCATCTCCTTGTACGCCGCGGTCTGCTCGGCCGTGAGCGGGACGTCCCGTGTCTCATGCATGCAGGGCGGCAGGTCCACGCACTCGTCACGCCGGAACCGGATGGATGGCTGCATGACCTCGCGCACGATCTCCATGGCGTTCTCGCGCGGCAGCCATAGGAACTGGTTAATTTGGCGCATCACCTGGTCGCGGAAGCGATTGGCGTACTGCGGCACTTGATGCGGCACAAGCAGGCGGCACTGAGCCCAGGCGTCCGTAGGCGCGGTCGGAGTGGGTGTGCCGGTGAGTCCCCACGCGCGACGCCGGCCTTCTATCTGCCGGTTGACGATGGTATTGAGGACTTTCCATCGCGCTGTCTGGGCATTGCGCGCCACCTGCGCGATCTCGTCAATCAGCACCACGTCGACGTCTTGCCGCGTAGCGAGCGCCGGCGCGATGATCTGCGCGCCATCGTGGTTGACGATGTAGACATCCGCCGGACGTTCGAGCAGCTTGAGCCGCTTGGCGCGCGAGCCGTACAACACGCTGTAGCTCAGATGCGGGAAGTGCATGAACACCTCGTCGGCCCAGGTGCGCTCCAGTGTGGACAGCGGCGAGATGACGAGCAGGCTGTGCGCCATTCCTATGCTGCGCAGGTAGTCATACGCCCACAGCGCTGCCATCGACTTGCCCGTTCCGAGATCTGACAACACGAAGGCCCTCGGGTTGAGCGTCAGGAACTCCGCGGTTGCCCGTTGCGCCAGGAACGGCGTGTACTGCCCCGACCACTCGTAGTAGTGACGGATCGGCGGAGGCGCCAGTATCCCAAGATTACGCAGTACACGCACTTCATCCAGGCGATGCGGCACCGCGAGAAATTCCCCGGCGGGCACCTTGAGCGGCTTCGCCGTTGGAATCACTGCCTGGATCTGTGCTGGGTTACGTACCTTGAGGATAAGTGCTTTCTTGTCAGCAAGTACCAGCATGATTTAATCGTAGCCTTTCTTCCCCTTGCGCCATCCCTTGTTGGCGTCTGCGTCGACCACACGCAGATTGGCGGCCCGGTTGGTGCCGCCCTTGCGCAGAGGATTCTTGTGGTCTACCTCTTTACCCGGAGCGATCGGGCCGCTGCGTTTCTCGACCTCGCGCCGCGCAGCATTACGCTGCGCGCGCTTGGCGATCTGATCCGGCTTGCCGTGATAGTCCGCGTACTCCTGCTTGTAGTCACGACCGCCGTTCTTGCCCTTCTCTGCCATCTCCTGACTCCTTCCGTTTGCCGAACAGTCGAGTGGCTACCCACCAGACCGCGCCGACCATCAAAGCCTGCAACCCGAGAATCATCGCTCCTGCCAGTAACTGATCCCGCATGTCACACCTCCTGTCGTTGTTGGAGCTGTCAATATACACGACGGCGAGGCTACTCGCCGCGTTCCTTATCTTTCCCTTCTTGCGCTACTTTAGTAGCTAGTCCTCGCAAGACCATCTCGTTTATTACCGCCCGATATAGAGCATCCACGGTTAATTCAAGTGTCCGGTTATCATGCGCGTTGAACGTTTCGATTGCACATGGGCAAAGCTCTGTCTCAACAAATAGCCGAATCAGCTTCTTCTGCGTGCTCGAATCAAGGCGAACATCCTCAAGTACGCAAGTATCAACTTCCCGTAGATTATTCATTCCTCATCCCTCCTCGTGAAACTCAGCAGTGCGTCGATGTGGGTCTGAGCTGCCGCACTGATGAGGTGAATTAGGCCTACTTTAAGATAACGGTATTCTGTCACGCTGCCAGCCCACGTACAGCACCGATTCCCGCTTGTTAGTGGATCAGCTACAAAGTATTCCGACCCGATTTTGGGCGCTTCCCTAAGCGGTTCCGGCACGTCATATCCGTTGATCTTGATGGTGCGAAGTTTGCGACGGATCTCTCTTCCACCATCTTCTATTGTCTGCACCAAATCTGTTAATGAGAAGAAGGGTATCCATGGAGCGTCCTTGGGGTAACGACTCTCAAACTCTTCCCACGGCTTCTCGTTAGTCTTGGCGACCTCTGTAAGTTCCGCCAGCAGGGCGGCTTTAGGATGAGCGGTCATTTGATCTAGTCCTCAATGGTTAATTCACCGCTGAACGTATCGCCACATTCAGGGCATAAATCGTTGATGGTCTCTGCCGCAGGGTCTTCATCAATCAAGCGAACAAGACACCACGGACACAAGCCGCGTTTGATTTCAGCTTGGTCTACGGTTGGAAGTTGATGCACAAAGAAGTGGCTCATCACTCTTCTCCTGTCTCGTTGGGGCCTTCGATAGCCGTCGCCAGATCGCGCAAAGCCTTTTGCAAGTATGCTTCGGTAACACTTTCAGCGACAAACCAAAGCCCCTCATCGTCGGCCTGCTCGGCGGCTAGCAACGTGGCCGCTTCCAATCTTATAAAGTCCTTCTGCACCCCTTCGAGTGCGGCGATGGCGGTATACAGTCGTGACGCCTTCTCGACCTCTCGTGCCGCGTGCAGCGTACGTCCCGCAACTCGCATGGCCGCGATTACCTCTGACATATCCATGACGCCTCCTAGTGCTGCGTTTCTTCCAGCTCGTGCGTCGGCGCGCCGGCGAACCCTTTGGCCTTGGCACCGATCTCGATGGTCCGGGCCATGTGCGCCTGAGCGACTTTGGCAGCTTCGACCATCTGCACCGGATTGTCGCTGAGATGCACGATGACCCGGGCGAGCGTCTCAGACAGCACGACCAGAACCTCCCCGGCATTCAAGCTGCCGTTGCCTACCTCACGCATGACCTGCCCAACGGCCCAGTCAATGCGCCGCGGATTGATGTTGTGCTCCATGTCAGTCCCTCACTCGTATGCTATGCACGATCGGCCCGGTGTGTACGTCGAACCTGGACGCAGTCTCGACTGCCCTCGTAGCATCCGCACCCATCGCCATTGCACCCATCGCAAAGTCACGCCCCGAGCCGAACGCGCCGAACTGGTCGAGCATATCCTGCGCATGCGGCAGCATTTCGTAGTGCATGGCGCGCGTCTTGCTCACGATAATCAGGCGGCACCAGTCGTTCCTATCGGCCTGAAACTGGGGCCACTTGGCCGGGTCCATGCGGTCGTCCAAGACCCACGAAAACAGCGCAAGCCCATACTCCAGCGAGCCCGTTGCAGCCATAACCGCCCCGGCGCCAGTGACGAGTTCCACAGGATGATCCGGCGGGATGCGCCTGTATTTGATCGCATGCCGCACCATGTCGGCGCGGTTGGCCTGCGCGTCCACTGCCAGCGTCTTGCCGTCCCAAGCGATCGTTGTCATAGTCCCGACGCTCCCCAGACGAACAGCAGAATCAGCCCATATAGCACCGCGCCCCCAAGCGCGCCAGCGCCCAAGTCGCGTACGACGGCGCGGCCGAACAACCACTTCGGCAACAGCGCGTTCAGCACCCTGGCGTAGAACTCCATGAACCGGGCGCCCAAGATGAAGCCAACGATGCCCACTGCCAGTGCATGCAGGAACCACGTCACGTCGCGCTCCCACGGCCCCACGGGGCGTACTTGTTGCGCTCAAGCACGAACCAGTTGACACGGAACACTGGCTGCCCGTTGAAGACGCCCACCTGGTGGAGCGAGCGAGCAAACTTGGTCGGAACCGGCACTGCGAACAGCGGCCGGATGAAAGGAACTTTCATGTAAGCACCTCGTCAAGTTGAGAAACCTCATCTACAACCACGGCAGTCCCGTAGGCTGCGCGGATACCGGCAAGCTGGTGGTCCTGGTTGGGCGTCGTGTTGTTGCGCTTGCCCGGCGCCTTGGTCTCGATGGCGACGAACAACCCGAGGGTCTTGCCAACGTCCTCGGGTTTTACGACATAAGGCCTGCAGCAGATGATGTCAGGGACACCCACCACGCCCATGCCGTTCTGTACCGGCATGTAAAACCAGATCCCCAGGCGCTTGAGGAGGCGTTTGACCGCCTCCTTGACGCGACCTTCCGGCGTTCTCACGCGGCGCACTCCTTGCCGCGCACGCCCTTGGTGCGAATGCCCTCCGACCATCCGCCGTTGACTTGGAGCAGCTGCTCCAGCCGCAGCATGGCCTCGAGCTCCAAGGAGGTGAGATTTTCTTTCCGCGCCATCTCCGTGAGAAACTCCTCGTTGGTCATGTTCTCATAAGAGGAATACTGCATCATGTCTCCTTAACCATCTTGTAGCCAGCCCGGATGGCCTTGTTCACGTTCGTCGTGAATGTGGTCATCTCGCCTCTCAAGCGCAGCGCGCCTGACCCCTTGTCGAAAGACAATACTAGAAATCTTTTATCGCCTTTCACTAAGAAAACTTTAGTGCGACCCGTTGCGTCCATTGTAGCGCCATCTGTGTACTTGTAAACAGTTATTTGCCGCAGTGCAGGCAATTCTGCTTGCCCACTGGGCAGTAATTTCGGCATAGGCCTGACGGCCGCTCAGGCCACTTGTTTTCCTCGAACGCCGCGCGCATGCGCTCCACGCGCGGCAAGAAATCTCTCCAAATATCAACGAGCTGCTGACGAGTAAACACCTTCGGGTCCAGCTTGCCGTCCTTCAACCACACGTAAGCGGTGGTGACTTCCTGCAAGTCCCCGTGTATGGCCATGGCCAGCGCGGCGAATAGCGCCAGCTGCGGGTTGTCCGGCTTGCGCGCGCCGGTTTTCCAGTCCAGCAGGAACGCGTGGCGCGTGCCGATGACGCCCAGGTCGACGATGCCGCGGCACCAGGCGTCCTTGCCGAACCACGTCGTCTCCGTCAGTCGCTCAGTGATGGCCATCTTGCGTTCGACGACCAAGGTGCCGTTCTGCCCGGTGACTTTGTCAACCAGTGGCGCCAGTTTTGTCAACGTCGGCGGTAGCGGTGTGCGGCTCTCGGCGTAAGCCTGCAGCTGCTTGTGGACCCAGTCCCCCCACTTGGCCGCCTCTCCCATGGGATCGGCGACCGTCTTGGCTACCCGCGTCAGATAGTAGCGCTTCGGGCACGTCTCGAACGCGGTGAGGGCGGTGTAACTCCACGGCAGCTTCATTTCCATCTCGGCAGTTTCCCTTCGTCTATTTCCTGGTCGATGAGAGCCCAGAACTCATCCAACACGTCGCGGCGCTCATCATCCGTGAGCCGTTTGATGCCGGCACCTTTACGTACGCTCTCCATGTAAGCCAGCCGTCGGCGCGCCCAGGTGTGTTCCAACTTGTGGAACCACTGTTGCCGGTCGGAGAACGCGATCGGCCCCCATAGCTCCGCGGCTTTGTCGTATGCCCGGTTGAGCCGCTCGCGCCGCGAGTGCTGCAAGTACCGCACATTGATGCGCCGATAGAACTCGTGCACCGCGGCGTACTCATCACTCCCGCGCTCGAACGTGTCACGCACGCCCTGGACATACAGCACCCACCCGGACAGGCTGCGCGCGTACTGGTCAATCAGCGGCTTCAACGCTGCGTGCTTGTGGGGTAGGACGAATGATTCAGGCATGCGGTTGTAGCTCATCATGTAGCTGTCAGCCAGCTCGAGCAACTTCGCCGCATTAACTCGTCCCTCCCCAGTCAGATAGTTGGTTATCTCTCTGACGGTCACAACCACCTCCTTCTCATTAATTTATGCTTATTTTACCTTGTCCATATCGCTATAGTTTCTCCCGATATACCCCTCCGCTGCGAGCGGAACCTGCGGCCACCAGACCGGCGACATCGACATTACGCCGATCATCATCCTGGCCGCCTCCAGCGCGCGCTCCTCCGGCACAACGGCAACCAGCTCGTCATGCACTTGCAGCACTATCCTTGCGTACTGATTTTTCAGCAACTCCCATGTTGCGAACCGGCGCGCTATCTCCAACCACTGATCCGCGATGATGTTGCGTGCGACATGCTGGCAGATGTTCTCCACCACCTTGCCGCCGTACACGTACTTCCATTCTTTGCCGCTACGGTACTTCCAGCCATCCGGGGTCTTCGTCAGCTCGTTGTAATAGATATGGGTGCGTGGTTTGATAACCAGCCCGAGCCGATCCGTGCTTACTATACCGCAAGTGTCGACATTGTGCTCGGCGTCAAACGCGATTGCTTTCAATGCGGATTCGCCTGATCGCCAAAACGCCGGAATTTTGTGATAGGTGTCCCTGTACAAATTGACTACGCGCTCACAGAACTCATCATCCAATATCACACCGGCGCGGCGGCACGTCTCCTTGAACTTCGGCGCGCCCATGCCGTAGCCTAGCCCTAGGTGCGCGATCTTGCCCAGCTTGCGCTCGGCTTCGTCGGCTTTGGTGATCTCGCGTTCATACAGCCTGGTCGCCAGCTCGCAGTACAGGTCCCTGCCATTCCTGAGCATGTCCACCGTATCGAGTTGCCCGGCCAGCGTGTGGTTCGTGCGCAGCTCGATGTTGGACGAGTCTACTGCGACGATGACGTGCCCCGGCGGCGCTACGATGGACTTGCGAATCGCTCCGGCATTGGGCCAGTTCTGCGGATTGATCTTGTCCCACCCAGACCAGCGCCACGTAGTGCGCGCGCCGCCGTAAGCCAGCGGCACCGGGAACGGTCCGCGATCCGCCATGTCGATGAAGCGCTGCGTGCGCGACTCCTCGATGGTGGACTTGACATTGAGCCTTGCAGCCACAAGCGTCTGCACTGTAAAGTCTGGATGCTCGGCCAGCTCGGTGAATGCCTTGTCGGTCTTGGCAAACGCGAACGCTTCCACGCCTGTCGCCGGGCTGATCTTTTTCGGCGGCTCGACCCCGCAGGCTTCGAGCATCTGGGCGAGCACCGCGTCCGAGCGCAGCATCTGCTTGAGATCCAGCCCCTGCATGCGCAGCTCGACGAATTTGGCTACGGCGGTGTCTTCGCCACGTTCGCGCAACGAGGCTACGATTTCCCGCATGGCGTCACCTTTGCGGCGCATGACGTCGGCCAGGTGCGACTGTAACACTGGCTTGTCCAACTGTAACATTGGCTCGGTATAGAGCCTGATGGTCTGGTCGACCAGCTGTAACTCGGCGCTGCTGTAGTACGGCACCAGCTTGCCCAGCAGCTGCTCAGTCAGGTCAACGTCGTTGCAGCAGTAGCGCCCATAGGCTTCGAGTTCCGGCGGCGTGAAATGCTCCCGGCGCTTGCCGATAGCGGCCATCACTTCACTGCCTTTGGTGCCCAGTCCAAAATACTCCGCAAGCGACGCCAAGCTATTGCTGGGCAGCGCGAACGGCCGCGCCATGGATAGCGTGTCGATGATGAACTTCGGCCGGATGCCCAGTACCCACTGCAGAATCGCCATGTCGAACGGCGCATTGTGGGCGACAACGGCGCAGTGCGCGAGCGGGGCGAGCAGCTGCTGATACTCCGCGACCGACCCGAGCGAACTCCAAGCAGCCGGCGTGCTACTGCCGACGCGCTTCGCCGAGACGCCGATGATCTGAAACCGCGAGTCGCGGACATATGCCTCGGTTGTCATCTTCGACAGGGAATAGTCCCTGTCGTAGTACGTCTCGAAGTCGAGGACGAACGTTGGAGTGCTCATGGTCCGGGCATAAACGCTTGCGCTGCGGCCGTCTGCGCTTCCTTGCGCCCATCGAGCGCGCGCCGTGCCAACACTGCGGCCACGTGCCCGGAGACCTCGTCGAGTTTCTCCATGTGGATGACTTCCGGCATCTCGCCCTCGTCGACCGCCACCAGCAGCAAGTAGCCGTTGCTGATCTCGGCGACGCTCATATGGGAAATGATGCGCTTGCCATATGGCGGTGAGAGCCGCCGACGCAACTCCTCGCGGACCTGAGCATCGACCGAATGCTTCTGCGCTTGCATCAGTGCTTGGTATGTGTCGACCGAGCTTAACTGCCCGGCGATTCCTATATTGTTCGCCATTGCCATATCGCCTATTCCTTGCGGTGAAAGCCGGGCTCCCACTGCCGCAGCTTTGAGCGCCTCGGTGTTGAACAGCTTGTTAAAATCAGGCCACTTCATTGAGCTGCGCCCGCGCCAAGATGCGGTTGGCGTGCTCGCACGCCTTCGCCGCCATCGTCTCGTTGAATTGCGCTTCGGCCGCATCCGCCTTTGCCAACGTACGTGCCAGGGATGCATGGAACGCCGCGAGCGCGCGCCACTCCATGTAGGTATCCACCTGCTGGGCGCGGTGCCAGCGTTGCAGCATGTACTCCTCGTCTGGAAACGGCGTGTTCGCCGCGATGGTGCCGGCGATATCCGTGTGCTCGGCGCTGATGTATTTGAGCCGCTGGTCAAGAATGTTCACGTAACCCGCCTGAGTTCAGTTTACTAGTAAGCACACAACTGTCAACAATACGCAGCATAGGTGCGAGTTCTTCAGGCAGCATCGCCGTGCGGTTGCGCAGGTCCAACACGAGCCGGCTCAGTACCGACTCCGCGGCGCATGTCAGCTCTATGTTGTTCGTGCGTCGTCCCAGTTCCAGGGCGCGCTGCACTTTGTCGAGCGTCTGTGCAGTGTTGACTGGAAAACTTCTGCTAGGTGGCATCCATATCACTCCTCCGAAAATGCGCGGCCAGCGCCGCGCCGATAAGTCCATCGCCTGTAGCGAACGCCTCCCATCGTTCAACCCCGCCACGATCTGCGCATGCAGCGCGATCTGCACCAGGTCGTCGCCATGCATCATAAGTATCCTATAGCCGTCAGGCTCGTGCAGTCTGCCTTCACCGCCGCCGTCGCCGCAGGGGCGAAAGATAATGTGCGCGCCGATGGGGCCGTTGCCGAAGAATCTCCACGGCATGGTGCGGATGAGCACGACATAAACGCGCCCGTAATACTCGCCGTAGATCAGGTTACGCTCCAGCATTCTGCCACTCCGTCTCTGCTGTGCCACACACGAGGTCGAGCAGCTCGACACCTTGCGACAGTACGCCGTGCGGACATCGCGGCGCGCTCACAAAGGGAATGCCATCGCCGTCGCCAGTCGTAGATCTGGAGTATGCTGCTCCCATCCCAGTGCCTCCGCCCGACCTATAACCGTAGCCGTCGCCAGAGCTCTGGTAAACCCCGTTGCCGTCCGGGAACGCAGCACTCGGGTGCCGTATGTCCGATATCCAAGGATCACGCATCGTGTGGGTCGAACTTGATTACGTCCCCGAACGGCGCCTTGTCGACGTCGCTGGTGGACAGCCACACGGTCGGGAACGGCGCGGAGTCGGGGAACGATCCATACATGTCCGTAAGATACACCAGCACATCGGGGCGCATGCCCTGCCGCTCCACCCAGTCGAACACCGGCTTGAATGCCGTGCCGCCGCCACCCGTGACCTTGGTGAACTTGGCCGGCAGATCCTCCGTCGTGTACTCCTCGGTCGAGCCTACCCGGGCATCACAGTAGACGACATGCACTTTCTCGGGGCGGCACATCTCCATGATGCGGTTAACGTGGGCCTCGAATATGGCCAGCTCCTTGCTGCCGATGGAGCCGGAAGTGTCCACGCCGATGACGACCTCGCCCATTTTGGGCACCTTGTCGGCGCCGGGCAGATACATCCCCGCATGCACATGCCTCCGATTGGGCCGCGCCCAGCTCACATCCGCCTTGACAAGGCCGGTCATGTATCGTTCCAGAATAACGTGCCAAGGCGTCTTCACGTTGACGATCTCGTCGATCAGCCGTTCCAAGCCTGCGGGCATCTTATCGACCATCTTCGCCGCGGTGCGCGCCTGGGCAGCGTCAAGGCGCGCCTGAGACTCGCATTCCTTGATGTCGCTGTCAGACATGTCGCCTTCGATCAAGTCGCTGCCCGTGCCGCCAGGCCCATCGCCGCCAGAGCCACCGCCGCCAGAGCCACCGCCGCCTGTAGGCGGCTCCTTATACAGCTCATCGGCGCTATGTTTGCGCGCGCCGTCCTGCGTCACGCCGCCATCGATGAAGCCGTCCATCTCAGAAGCGATCAGCGTGTCATTGATAGTCTTGTCGCAGGCGATGTTCCAGGCGCCTGCGTCGCGCGCGCCGCGCCGGGCTGGATGCTGCAGCAGATAGTGCATGCACTCGTGCGCCAGCAGGAACACAAGGTTCTGCACCGTGAGCGACTCAGCGAATGAGGGCGCCACGAAGATGTCACCGCGCGCAGTGACACCGGCCGTGCCTACGTCCTCCGACCAGGTGATCTTCTTGCGAAGCAAGATGCTGGCAAAGAACGGCTGGTGGATGATGAGCTGCGCCTTGGCCTTGGCCAGCTTGTCCTGCAGCGGCTTGGCGACTTGGGTAGTTGGTCTGGGCATGACTTGCATTGTAGTAACCTCCTGGTTATGCGGCTTCTCGTCGGTGAAAATCAATGGCGCGGTGGATTTCCAGCTCGTCCCACAGCGCCGCGTCGCCGAAGGCACGCTCGTCGATATCATTGGCGTCTTCGCCGATGCGAACGAACCGGCCGCTGATATCGACGCCGGTCTGCCCCAATGCCTCTGCCTCGCTCCATAGCGACTCGAACCATTGAACGTCCTGGTAGCTGTCGTACCACTCCCAGCCGTCGGCATACAGTTCGATGCGATCCGGCCAGATGCGCAGCTCCCCGATGCATTCATCGACAACTTTTGCGTCTTTGCCGAACCCGGTCAGCCTGGCGTTGGCGATCAGAGCAGGCACTCCGCTGCCGACGATCAGCATTGCCACTTCACTTCGATATCCCATCGTGCTTACTCCTCAGCTAGTTGGGAACAACCCCTTGAGGTTGGCCATGATGGCGTCGAACTCCTGATGCGCCTGGGTGCGCACCGTGTCGACCTCGCGCAGCGCGTCGATGTTGCCTTTGTACTTGCCGATGGCGCGGCGGATATCCTCCAGCGATGCCGTCAACTCGGCGTCCGCGGAGATATTCACCCGCTCCAGGCGCTCGACCGTCTCGACGACGTTCTCGATCAGACTGTCGCGGAAGATGGCGCCTTTCTCGCCGATGGGCACGCTGAGCTTCTCGACCATGGCTTTGACCGGCTCCAACATGGTCTTGGCAATGTGCGTGCTGATGTTGTTCTCCACATCGATGAACGCGCGCTCGAGGGATTGCCTGTCGTCCGGGTCGATGTCCACGCGGAAGTCACCCACACTCGGCACCGGCAGGAACTGCAAGTTGATGGAAAACCGTGCCGTGATGTCGGCGGGGTAGTCGCCAATGTCGAACATCGGGCCCAGCCTGGGCTTGTCGGTCAGGATCTCCGCGCTCCACGCGGCTTGCAGCTGCCTGACCGCCTGTTCGGCGTCCGCGGTGCGCTTGTGCATCTCCTGCGTGTACTCAAAATACAGATGGCTGGGCAGCATGCGCAGGCCGTCGTCGAGCCACGGCAGTGTATGCTTCATGTGGTAGTCATAGACAGCGTAGTAAGCTGCCTGCACTTTGGCGAACACCTTGCTGTCCTTGAGCAAGTGCTTGTTGTAACGCCCAGCGCGGTGCACGCCGTTCTGCGCTTCGACGGCTGCGGTAGCCACCTTGTCGGTAACATAGGGCTCAAACATGCTGCGCTTGAGCCGCACCAGCATGGCTTTGTCAGCCAGCGTCTTGGGTTGCGGGGTTGGGAAGTGAAACATTGCTTGTTCCATGGTACGTCCTCCTATTCAAACGAAAAGTAGCGGTCTTCTACTGAGGCTTCCCCGACGTCGAGCGCGCTACCGTCGTTCAGGATGGCGGTCACCAGTGCATCCTCGTCGAGTTCGCCAGACGGCAGAATGTCGGATTCCTCCAGCACGATGCCGAAACGATAGAGCAACTTCTCAGTGACCTCGACCTGCACGACATCGCCAGGCTTCCACCTCGGTGTGTTCGGTGGTGCAATCTTCATGCCTTACTCCTTGGTTAGTTGAGACACGCGCTGACGTGCGCGTACACGTTGCGACTTCTGGCATCCGGGCGCACTGTGTAATGCCCGAACACCAGCCCGATCAGCTCGACGCGTTGCTTGCCACCCATGTTGAACGTGTGATACGCAACGACGCCGTCGCCGAAACCGAAATTTGTGATAGGTGTTTTCATGTTTGCTTGACCCTCACAGCCACGACCGCGCCAATCAGGCCGACGCCACAGGAGACCACACCGACTGGCCAGCCATGATAGTCAGTAGGTCCACTGTCGCCGGAGCGGAAGCTATTGCCCCAGCCGTTGCCGTAACCCCCGCAGTCGTCACCGCACCCGCGGTTGCTCAGGCCGTACGGCACGTCGGTGTCATACGCCGCGGCTTCGTGGTGCAGCTCGCCCTCGAACGGGCACTCCAGCCCCAGATCATTCATGGCCGGCGCTGAACGTCAGATACGGCACAACGACTGTCGTCCGCTGCAAGTGCACATAACCAGCGCCGATGTTCGCCAGCACCTGCGTGTTCTGCCTGCCCAGCCATACCTCCGGCGCTTCGCGGGCGTTCTCCGGCGATACCCGTAAGTGAAAGCGCGAACTTTCCCACCGCGCTATGTTCGGCTGCAAGCCCAGCAGTGTCGCCTGTACTCTGGCCAGCGCTTTCACCTGCTTGAACCACTTGCGCACGGTCTCGCTAGGCTCAGGCCTGCGCAACTTAATCCCGCGAGTCTCATCGGCGATGGGTGTTGCGCCGACCCCGGGAACATACGCCGTAGCTTCGGCCAGATGCCGCGGCCTGCTCGCTGCCGTGATCCGGTTTGGATAAGCGAGCCGCACCATGCGCCGCGTGTCGAGGTCGACCAAGAATGTCTGCCCAGCCGCTAGCCACGTCTTTGGCACCGGCGTGCCGTCGGGCGTCTGCAGCTGCCCCAGTTCGCCGAGCAGTCGTCCGTCGTTGGGTCGCACGACGCCGACGCCCCACTGATGGAACAGGCCACGCTCGTGCGGGCGAAAACTGACCGCGTTGACGCGCAGCTCGCCGGTCTCGAACAGCGAGAAGTTGCCGCCATGCAGGTCGATGTAGAATGCGTTGAATCGATCCCACTGCCTGCGGCCGGACTCGAAGGAAATATTTTTCATGCCCAGTACTCCAGGTTGGTTTTGAGATATGCGGAGATGACGGCTCCGGTGATGCCGAGGCCTGGCTCCAGTGCGATCTGCAGCGTGTGACTCTTAGATCGCCAGTCTGGATGCCAGCCCATGTCGCCGTCGCTTGAGTACATGCATCGGAGGCCAGCCCCCAGCAGCACATAACGGTTCTCATGCGCCGTAATATATGACGGCGATATACCCGCTTCGGTGTGACTGCCACCAGTGCCGCCGCCGTACCACACCCCGAGATCTACGCAGCCGTCGCCGTAGCCGTCGATCTCCATCAGATCAGCACCGAGGTATTCTTCATCGCCCACTCGACGAACGGCTTGGTGCTGCTCAGCCGCCGATCGCGCGCCACGATGTCCTTCATAGCCATGACGCCGAACTCCACCGGCATGCGGTTGAGATACTGCACGATGGCGGCCATGTTCTCCGAGTCGGCGCGGGTCGTGAGCGCGACGGTGACGGCATACATGATGCTCGGCTCGCTCGGCACTTCGGCCCGGTCAGGCGCGGCCAATATGCCCTCGATGCTCGGCATCCTCATCACGGTCTCACGAAAGCCGATATACTCCGCGGCGGCTCCGTCACCGACCAGGCCACTTACTGCGGCGGCATAGTCACCGCGCGGCAAGTTGGGATCGCAAGTCCGGCTGACCATTTCCCAGGTGCGCGGCGTGGCGTTGCTGAACCTGTCCGGGTCGAAGTCATGCAGCAGGTTCGGCCGATACTTGAGGAACGCGATGAGCTGGGGGTCGATGCCGTGCGTCAGCCCCCAATGCGACCAGTCCTCGACGTTCGCCTCCATCTCCAGGTGCAGCAGCCGGTTAGCCAGCTGCGACACTATCCTGTTGCTGCCGGCCTTGTCCTGGGTACGGTTGCCAGTGGCGATCATCATCACCCGCGGGTCGATCCGCAGCTCGCCGATGACCTTGTCCAGCAGCAGGCCGCCGAGCGCGTTCTGCATCATGGTCACCGCCTGCGCCAGCTCGTCCACAATGATGAGCCCAGGCCCAGATCCTTCAGCGAAGCGCGCGATCTCCGCCGGCGGTGTCCAGTGAGTGACGCCGTCTCGCGGCTGCGGCACGCCCATCAAGTCAACTGGGTCGCGCAAGCTGGAGCGGAACAGCAGCACACGGTCCTTGGGCAAGCCAAGCTCCTCGGCCACCTCGAAGCAGATCGCCGTCTTGGCGACGCCAGGTGGCCCGGATAGATACACGGCCTGCGCAGGATTGCGCGCCAGCACCGAGTGCAGGATTTTTTTGCATGTCGAATAACGCATGTTACTTACTCCTTAGTTAGTTGAGGTCTGAGTGTTGCGGCGATCGCGGCGCCGGCGATACCTGGCCCATGCACACAGAGTTCCGCCGCGGTGACTAGCGTGTTGTCCCATACGTGGCCATCTCCGTCCCCGCCGCTTTTGCCGCTGCGGCCGCTTCCTGACGCATTTCCGTACTGCGAGTCGCCGTCACCGTACGAGCAGCTCGTCAGGCCGCGGCAACCGCCTTCGCCGCCGTTGTCGTAGCGGGCGAACTGCCAGCGAGTAACAACGTCGCGCTGTGGTAGGCTCACGGTCTTGGATACTCCCGCGTGTAAACTGGGCCAAGCTGGCTGGCAGCAAGCGCGCCGAGCGGGCAACCCAACCCCCAGCCCAGCGCGTATCCTGCATGACCAGCCCCGTAACCACCGGCGCTCGTTGGGTGCGCATACGCTGCGCCGTCACCGTTGCCGCTGCACCCGCGACCATAGCCGTTGCCGGTAGATGACCACACAGGCTTATACCAGGTGCTTAAGCCAGTTCTCGCCATCGCACTTGATTGTGAAGATCACGGCGCTATGCGGCGCATCGGTGTAGCCTTGCGGGTCCAACACAGTCGACTTGGTAGGACCGCCGATGGCGATCTGCCCGAGACCGTGCTCAGTCCCCCATACCCTCACGACTGCGGACTGGTCCAGGTGAACGCCGTATGCGGTCTTGCGGTAATAGCCCACAAGCACCCAGCCATGCGTGAGCACGACGATGCGAACTTCCTTGTCGCCGGCTTCTACCTCCGGCGCGTCGCTGCGCTCGGCGGGCTTCATGTGGGCGGTGGTTTGACGTTTGTCAGCCATTTTACTTACTCCTAAGTTAGTTGTGCCGCGGGGTTGAGTGACTGCGCCGTGCCGCGGACATTCACGACGCAGTCAGTATACATGTAAACTAGTATCTGGTGGCAAATACCGCAGCCAGCGCGGCGCCGATGAGCCCGGCGCCAGTAGCGAACTTGGCGGGCAAGTTGTTGCCGTTGCCGTCGCCGTTGCCGTCGCCGTCGCCGTAGCCGTAGCCGTCGCCGTCGCCGTAGCCGTAGCCGTAGCCGTAGCCGTTGCCGTAGCCGTCGCCGTCGCCGTCGCCGTAGCCGTAGCCGTCGCCGTCGCCGTAGCCGTAGCCGTAGCCGTAGCCGTCGCCGTCGCCGTCGCCGTTGCCGTAGCCGTTGCCGTTGCCAGTCAGCATTTTCTGCACCTCGCAGCTAGCACAGCGCCGATGAGCCCGGCGCCAGTGGCGAACAGGCCGTTACTGGGCACGCCGCCGCCGACTGGACCGACGCCGATACCATCCCCGAAGTCATAGTTTTCGCCGTTCCCGTGCCAGCGCCGATTGTTGTCTGCACCGCTTTTAACACCGCAGCCGCCGCCATTTTGGTAGCCGCTGTAATATCCGTTTCCATGCCCGTCGATCATTTTTCACGCAGCAAAAAATTTTTATGATAGGTGTGTTTGCGCTGCGCAGATCTCGGATTTGTCGTCCGCCATACGCCACTCAAGCTGGAACAACTTGAACACATACGACCAGGTCGCGGCCATCGGCGAGCCGATGTCGCTGTGAAACTCATGGAACTGCAGGGCTATGATACTGCACCTGCGCAGCGCGGCTTTGTTTAGCATATGCTTACTCCTTAGTTAGTGGGATTGCTGCAGCTAGCACAGCGCCGATGAGTCCGACGCCAGTGGCGAACTTGGCGGGCAGGTTGCTGCCGATACCGATGCCGATGCCGATGCCGTCGCCGTAGCCGTTGCCGTTGCCGATGCCGCGGCCGTCGCCGTCGCCGTTGCCGCGGCCGTAGCCGTTGCCGCGGCCGTCGCCGTTGCCGTAGCCGTTGCCGTTGCCGTCGCCGTAGCCGTTGCCGTGGCCGATGCCGCGGCCGATGCCGATGCCGTTGCCGTAGCCGTTGCCGTTGCCGTCGCCGTCGCCGTCGCCGTTGCCGTGGCCGATGCCGCCGCCGTTGCCAGTCAGCATTTTCTACACCTCGCAGCTAGCACAGCGCCGATGAGCCCGGCGCCAGTAGCGAACTTGGCGGGCAGGTTGCTGCCGTCGCCGTCGCCGTTGCCGTTGCCGTTGCCGTCGCCGTCGCCGTAGCCGTCGCCGTCGCCGTAGCCGTAGCCGTAGCCGTAGCCGTTGCCGTAGCCGTCGCCGTCGCCGTCGCCGTCGCCGTAGCCGTAGCCGTAGCCGTCGCCGTCGCCGTAGCCGTAGCCGTAGCCGTAGCCGTCGCCGTCGCCGTTGCCGTAGCCGTTGCCGTTGCCAGTCAGCATTTTCTGCACCCAAGCAACTGCCGGTACCGACGCCTAGCGTTGGCTGGGGTCATTCGCCGTATCCAGACGGCACGGCTGCAGCGCTGCCCGCGAGGTGACTGCGAGCATGGGTAGTAGCACTTCTGCGGCACGGCGAAGATGTAGCACATGTCTCGGCCCTCGGAAAAGTTGCATAGTAGTCAGCTTGCGACGTGCTGACAAGTAATGACACGAACTGATTATGATATGACACTGCACCGGCTGGCGCGGCAGGTGAAACCTTACAACGCTGTAAGAATCGTCCGTGAAACACAAAAATATGTTTCACGGGGTTCGGAAATTGGCGGTGAAAAAGTTAGCGGTCACTAACATTCCGCCCGCGACGTGATACCTTGTGACACTGCATGAGGGCTGCTGCGTGTGATATGACACTGCCGCCAAGAAAAGAACGGGCTCGGGCAAAAAAGAAAGCCGTTTCTCATGGAAATGATTTAAGAATCAATGGGTTGCGAGCGCCTAAGAAAAAAAGAACAGCTAAAACGATATAGGCGGGGAAAATTTTTCGGACGAAAATTGATGCGCGGATTTTTTACCGCAGCTGAAATTGGCGAAATTTTTTGGGAGGGTATATCGTTTTAGACGATTTTTTTTTCTCGGCTTCTTATATATATATATTTCTTAAATAAAATATTATATATATATATAGCAAAATCAAGCGTTTGCAGCAGCATGCCGTAAATAAGAAACGGCAAATTTAAGCGTGATTATTTGAAACTGGCTTTCTTTTCCATCTCGCCCGCCTGCCGTGACAGCGCGGCTGCGCGGGTTTGACACGCTCTGACACTGCCTGACTATGACGTGACACGGCAGAAGCCAGCCCGGCTTGCGCCGGGCTGCTGTGTTAGGCCGCAACTTGCAGTTCCTGCGCCGGGCGGATGGCTTCGGATTGCATGCACTCGCTGTGGTAGCGGATCGCCGCAGTCTTGAGATATTCCACCAGGCCGGCGTTCTTGATCTCCTTGCCTGCCGCGACCGCATTGTCGAACCCATTGAACAACGCGGCCAGCCGTGCGTCAACGTCGAACGCCGCATTGATCTGCTTAACCGTCGGCACATAGTCCAGATACGTTACGCCGTCGAGCAGGGCTTGCAGCGTCACCGCGCCATCTTCACGCATGGCCTTGAACTTGCCTTTGTTCAGCTTGGCTTTGCCGTCCAGGAATTGCACCGGCGCAAATTCCTTAGCCCAGACCATGATGGCCTTGCGGTCGGAACCCTTGGTTGCGGCCAGGATGCTATCGAACGCCGACACGTCGCCGCTGCCGGCGCCGAGTGCGTGCATGGTGGCATGGCAGAGTACGCGGTGGATCTCGGCCGCCAGTTTAGATTGCGCGCCGGCCAGTTTCTTGATCGCGTCATCAAGCTGTTTTTTCGTCATAGTGTCCATGTTGCAATCCTTTCATGGGAGGGTTATCCGCGAAACTGCGCGGCCAGTTTGTTAAGCTTGCGCTGGAGTCTTACTTGCGCCAACACTTGCCTCGGATGCACGCCCAAGATTTGAGCGGCTTGCAAAACTTCGGGCGGCCATGCCTGTGCCTGTCTGCGCATGGTATCCATGCCAGCCTTGCGGCCTGCGTTTTGGCCGCATACGTGGCCGCGGCTTGCGCGGCCTAGGGTTACGCCGTATCTCATGGTTAGCACCTTTCTGGGTTGCGGGATTTATGATGCCTACACGTAAGCAGCATAAAGCCCCGCACTCGCCGAGTAAGCGTTAGGATGCGCCGAGATGGCCGCATGCGCGGGACAGACCGCGCCGCTTGCGAGTGCGCACAATTTGAACGCGGCATGGTGTCCGCGTAGCCTGTGGCCCGATCTTTCAGGGCGACCGTTGCCCCGCGGTTCACGATGCCGCGCCGGGTTGCCGTCACACACGACCGAGGTTGGCGGTGTGTGTTAGCTTCCGCCTATGGGCTACCATCAACGTGTTGATGCGACGGTAGGTGGGTGGGACTTCAACCGTGCGACCGTGTCGGACCCTACCCGTTGCTCGTACAGCACCCCTCAATTTCCTCATGTATACATGTAAACAACTTGACATGGCGACTGTCCCCATGCTACGAATGCTCCACCAATACAACCACTTGGAGCTGTGACATGAACTTTGGACAGGCGCTCGAATTGCTCAAGGCCGGCCATCGCGTCAGCCGTCTGGGGTGGAATGGAAAAGGCATGTGGGTGGAGCTGCAGCGCCCAACGGCGCTCAGCAAGATGACGCTGCCGTATATCTACATGAAGACCGCCGATGAGCAGCTGGTGCCGTGGCTGGCGTCCCAGACCGACTTGCTGGCTGAGGACTGGCTCCACGCAGAAGATATGACGCACCTCCGCGCCTGACATGGCCCTCGACGTCAACACCCACCCCAGCACGACGCTATCGCCGAAGACGCTGCAGGAGATCACCGAAGACCCGGCGAAGATCGCGCCGCTGGCGCGTGCCATGGGCGCGGCCAACCTGTACGACCTCTACAAGCGCGTGATGACCAAGGACGCGGGCCTGGCGAGCAAGCTGGAGTTTCAACGCCTGGTCAACAAGATGGGTGGCCTGGAGCCGAAGGAGGGCGAGGGCAACGGCCTGCAGCTGCCGGTGGTGCACATCAACATCGCCAACGGCACCGCGTCGATCAGTGTGGACCCCAAGCCGGTCGAGCCCGTGCCGCTCAAGACCATCCCATTGACGGACAAGTGAACGGCATAGATACGCAGTTCCAGGCGACGCCGACGATGTCGGCGTTCATGGCGTCTGATGCATATGTCCGCGTCTTGGCGGGCCCGATCGGCGCAGGCAAGTCGGTGTGCTGCGCGCACGAGCTGGTGCATTGGGCGGCGTCCCAGCAGCCGAATGGCGAAGGTATACGCAAGACCCGGTTCCTCGTGGTGCGTAACACGGCCGACCAGCTGAAATCCACGACGATGAAGACCGTGTTCGACTGGTTCCCGCCCGCGGTGTGGGGCGAGTACAAAGTCTCCGACAAGACATTCTACGTGCGGTTTGCGCTGTCGGATGGCACCGTCGTGCAGTCGGAGTGGATGTTCATCGCCCTGGATACGCCGGACGACATTCGCAAGGCCCTGTCGCTCGAAGCCACCGGCCTGTGGGGCAATGAGGCGCGCGAGCTTCACCCCGAGGTCGTCGATGGTCTGCTGTCCCGGGTCAACCGGTATCCATCCATGCGCGAGGGCGGCGCTACGCGGGCGGGCGGCATCTTCGACACCAACATGCCGGATGTGGAGTCCTGGTGGCACAAGAAGATGGAGGAGCCGCCAAAGAACTGGACGATCCATGTGCAGCCGCCGGCGATCATCACGGCGGATGAGTACCGGCTCAGGTTCCTGGAGGACCCGCCCGAGAGCCGCAGCGCCGAGGCTTTCGATGGCACGCTGTATGTGGCCAATCCGGCAGCGGACAACTACGCCAACCTCAACGCGGCGTATTACCCCAACAACATTCCCGGCAAGACCCAAGACTTCCTCGATGTCTACCTGCGCTGCCGCTACGGCCGCTCGCTGTCGGGCACGCCCGTGTACGAGAAGACGTTCATTCCAGATTTCCACATCGCCAAGGATGCGCTCAAGCCCATCAAGTCGGAGGCCTATCCGGTCGTCATGGGGCTGGACTTCGGGCGCACGCCCGCCGCTGTGTTCGGGCAGCTTGACCCGCGAGGACGCATGCTGGTGTTCAGCGAGCTGACCAGCATGAACATGGGCATCGAGAAGTTCCTGGCTACCGAGGTCAAGCCGCATATCTACGCCAAGTACGCCGGCTATCCCATCATCGTGGCGCCGGACCCGGCGGGGTGGGCGAAGACCCAGGTGGGTGAGTTGTCGCCCGTCGACGTGCTCCGGCAGGAAGGATTCAGGATCGGCAAGCCGGGCAGCAACAAGATCGACCCGCGCATCCGCGCCGTGGAGCGCCAGCTCACCCGCCAGATCGACGGCGGCCCGGCTTTCCTCATCGACCCCGCTTGCCAGAAACTCATCCAAGGGTTCAAGTACGGCTACCGCTGGAAGATCCAGCGCAACGGCTCCATGGTCGAGAACGAGCCGGACAAGAACGACTACAGTCACTGCCACGACGCCATGCAATATCTGTGCCTAGTCGCGGACCAGGGCGCGATGGGGGGTCTGGTCGGGTCCGAGCGCCGCGAAGTAGTCACGGCACGAAATTGGGCATGAACCTACCCAGGCTGGGTATGAAACGCGTGGCGCGTGCGCAGGCGCTCATCGCCGAGGCCTTGGCGCGGCACAGCATGCCTGTGCTGGAGATTTCCGGCGGCAAGGACAGTACCGCGGTGCTCGAGCTGGCGAGGCCCTGGTGGGACCGGCTGACCGTGGTGTGGCTCAATACCGGCGACCCGCTGCCTACGACGGTGGCGTTCATGGCCTGGGTGAAGTCGCAGGTGCCGCACTTCGTGGAGTTGCAGGGGCGCCAGCCCGAGGTTGTCGCCAGATACGGCTGGCCTTCGGATATCGTGCCGCAACGGCATACCGTGGCCGGCCAGCTTGTCTTCGGCCCGCAGAAGTTCTCGGTGCAGCAGCGCATCGACTGCTGCTGGCGGTCGCTCATGCAGCCCATGGATGAGCAGATCAGGGCGCTCGGTGCCACGCTGGCCATGCGCGGGCGCAGGCACGACGAAGCCGACCGGAGCCCGGCGCGCAGCGGCATGACCGCCGATGGCCTGGAGGTCCTGTTCCCTATCTATGACTGGACGGCTGATGACGTCTGGGCCTACCTGGCGGCGCAGGGTGCGCATATGACCGACTTCTACGAAGTTATCGAGGACTCCATCGACTGCATGCACTGCACCGCATGGCTGGAGCACCGGCACCTGGACTATCTGGACGCCAAGCACCCAGATGCCGCGGCCGAGGTGCGACGGCGCATGGGGCTGATCTACCAGGCGGCGGCCGAGCCCATGCGCGCCCTCGGTTCGCAACTTGTTGACAAGTAAGCACATAGCGGTTATATAGAGGCCAATATCGGCCGGGGGCTACGCCATGCAGACTTTCCCACTCGCCATCAGTGGCGCTTCTCAGTTGACGGACTTCTTCGTAACGGGGCTCGCACAATTCCGTGAGGTCTCCGGGCTGAACGGCACGATCCAGACGATCACATGGCCTACACCCGTCTATGAGGTGACACTGGCACCCGTGCAGGAAAGCGCCGGAACGGCGCAACTTATTTCTAGTATCGCGGCCTGTTTCGATGCCCCGAGCGCGCTGGTAGCGCAGACGTGGCTCGCGGAGAGTGACAGTCTAAGCACAAGCAGTAATCGGATCGTAGTGCAGACCGGTGATGTTCGTACCTACAAATTCAGCAGCGGCGTTACACGCATGGACATTGTGCGTAACTTCGGCAGCGAATCTCTGAACGTCGTCGTGGAGGCTGCGTGATGATTATCAGACCTTATTCGGATAAGGCGAACGTCCAGACCCCTGGCGACTTCCCCGCCCTCAAACTGTTCATCCCTGGCGGCGCGAACTCCGGCACCGGCAACAACTTCCACGATTGGGTGAGCGGGCAGGACTTTGCTAGTGGTGGAACACTAGACCGCACATCAGCCGCCAACGCCATCCGCGCTAATGCGGTTCTCGCGCCCGCGCTTCCCGCCGCAATCCCCATCGGCGCATCCAAGGTGATGCTGCTTATCGTCGCCAACCAATCAGGGATTGCCTCTAATGGCGTGGCCAGTGGAGCAATCAGCACGTTGTTCGCATGTGGCTCGGCGCAGGTATCGTACGGCACCAACACGGCTGCGCTGGGTGCGACACCTACTGGTGCAATCACGGGGATGGCCGCAGGGTTTGACGGCACGCACGGCCTCCAGTATCTCGCCAACCTGACTACGTGGACTGCTCCGGCTGGGGTGGCACCTACACCTAGCCCCATCACATCACTGCCCACTATGGACAAACTGAGCATTGCCCGCATCACCGGCAACAACGACATTTATGGTATCGGGCTGTTTGTGTTTGCGACGGCCATACCAGCGAACTGGCCAGCGGCGCAGCAGTGGATGACCGCAGCGTGGGCGAACGGTGACTATCGTATCTATCCTGGGCTTAATGGCGCGATTTAATGATGCTTTCCGTCACCGATACACGCTTGCTCAGGACGTGCAATGATTATCGAACAGTCTGATCTTTCAAAGCTGCACGCCTACAACCAGGCGATAGGCGAGATTCAGCCCCAGAACGTGCTTGTGCTGTACCGGCAAGGGGACACGCCCGGCCAAGACATCGCCACGCACTATCAGACTCAGCGCCCTGGTGTGGTCCTCTATGAGTTGCCAACGTCGTTGCTAGCGTGGACTTCGCCGGGAGGCAACAACAGTCAGATAAATGCCGCGACGATGGCAGCAGTGAACACAGCCGTCCTTGCTGCTGCGCGTGGTATGACTGTGCGTGCTATCGTGCTATGCGGGCATTGGCCGTTTGCGGTGACGGTGAATGCCGGAAAAGGATATGGTGCAAGTGGGTACTGGAATTTTGACGGCATCCTGTCGAACTTCCAGACTGGATATAGCACAGCCAGCGCCATAGGCGACATCACTGTGACGGCGCCTAGTATGCGCCCCGTCAACGACTTCACAACGACCTACTTTGCGAACGTGCTAGCTGACCAGTTCGCGTTTGCCTATGCCACCCGCAAGGAAACAGGCGGGGCTGTTCCCGTGTTCCGCCTGGAGTTCATTGAGCCGAACGCGGCCGACACCACAATTGCAAGCCCGAGCATGGCCGCCTATGCCAAGCGCATGGTGGACGATGCAGTAGCAGCCGAGCAGGCACGCTATAGCGACTTCGGCAATGTGTTGTTCACAGGTTCATCGAGCTACTATGGCCGTGGCTTTGCGACAGCCGAGTTCATCCGGTCACAGGAAGTCTCGGGCATCGGCACACGCTGGGCCGAGAACTTAGCCACAGACACTTACCCAACTTCGCAGTTTACGCGGACGCCCGTGGGCTTCTCTGGTGATTGGTGGCCGACGATGCTGTTCCGCAATGGGTCATATCTCTACTCCCCGGAAGCCTACCAGCACCTAGCCGCAGTGCAAGCAAACTCGGCACCGACATATCCAACCACTGTTGGCGCGCGTTTCGCGGATGGTGCCGTCAATATGGTGTGCATGACGGCACTCCCAGCCGACAATCTCGCTGCAGGCACAACCACCTCCGCGCAGTACGCCAGTGGGACGTTCGTGGTTGGGGCGTACAACGACCTGATGGTTCACGCGGTTGGGACCAACGGCTATATCAGCAGTGGCGCGTCCTGGCAACCCCATGACATCAACGCCTACGGCTACCGCAAGGGTGCCATCGCGGTGTGGGCGCAGAGCTACGGAGCGGCCCCGAACCCGCAGCTTGGCGTGGATTACGACTTCGACACCATCGATGCCGTAGGGTTCGGCCTACAAACGCAGGCAGACACCAACTGCCTGAGTCCCGCGAGCGCTGGACTGCGCGTCCAGACCACGCAGGGGGTTACGACCAGCCTGTTCACCTTCTCCCGCGCTGCTGGCCCAACAAGTGCCACGATTGCCTACGATGCGCCCTCGCGCACCCTCACAGCCAAAGAGGCTGGGGCAGTTGTTGGCACACCGTTGGTGCTCAATGCGGGCAGCACTTACCGTTCCGCTGCCGGCCAGATACACGCCTGGATTGCCGGTCTAACAGGCTGGTCATTTTCGACCGGGCAGAACGGAATCTCCCGCTGTATGCAGTCGATACGTGGCGGGGCCTGTGCTGCCTTCGGAGCCACCAATGCGGCCTACGACATAGATGTGGATGGCATGCCGTTCCCCACGGGCCTTACAAAGCTCTTGTGGGAGGGCTGGGCGCTGGGCGAGATTGCACCCATGGTATGCGATGTGGCCGCCGCGACAATCTACGGCGACCCCCTCTACCGCCCCTTCGGCCATCGGCGGATACCCGGCAATGGGGTGTTCGGATGACCTACACCGTTCCTGTATGGCGACCCCTGATATGGAAAACTGGAAACACATCGTCCCCGCTTACTCGTGCATGAGCTGATCCTATGACCGGGCTAAACATCAACGGCATCTTGCCGGTAATGACCAACGCGGATCTTGAAGCCGAGTTGGACCAAGCTACCGAGGCCAACAACAAGCCCATCATCCAGGGGCTCGCAGGCTACGTGCGGCGTTGCTGGGAAGCGGCTTACATGTCCAAGCGGCAGACCATCGAGCAGCAGCTGCTCCAGTGCGTGCGCCAGCGCAACGGCGAATACGACCCGGATGTGCTCGCGCGCATCCAGCAGACAGGCGGCTCCGAGATCTACATGATGTTGACCAGCAATAAGTGTCGCGCCGCGGCGAGCTGGATCAGGGACGTCATCCTCAGCACCAACGACGACAAACCTTGGGGGCTTGAGCCTACTTCCATTCCGGCGCTCTCGCCGGACCGCATGCCCGACCTGGTGCAGCAGGCGACCAAGGAAGCCATGGCCATCGAGCAGGCAATGGGTCAGCAGGTTGTTGACATGCATGCAATGCGGGAGATCGCCACGCGCATCCACGACCGCATGCTGGCGGATATCCGCCAGGAGGCGCAGAAAGACGTCGAGCGCATGGAAGACAAGATGCAGGACCAGCTCCAGCAAGGGCGGTTCTATCAGGCGCTCAACGAGTTCATCGACGACCTCGTGACGTTCCCCTTCGCGGTGTTGAAGGGCCCGGTGATTCGCAATCGGCCGGAGTTGACTTGGGTGAAAGGGCCTGCGGGTGATTATCAGCCCAATGTGCAGATGACTATGCAACTTGAGTGGGAGCGTGTCGACCCGTTCATGTTCTATTGGGCTCCCCACAGCACCGACGTGGATGATGGCTTCATCATTGAGCGGCACCACCTGACGCGCTCCGACCTGGAGGCGATGATCGGCGTGGAAGGCTACAACGACGACGCGATCCGCGCGGTGCTGCACTACTACGGCATCAATGGCGCGCAGGACTGGCTCTATATCGACGCAGCCAAGGCGCTGGTCGAGAACAAGTCGCTGACGGCAGTCTTCTCTGACCCCGAGACGCCCATCGACGCATTGCAGTTCTGGGGCGACGTGCAGGGACAGATGCTGATCGACTGGGGCATGGACCCCAAGGAAGTGCCCGATCCGCTCAAGAACTATTCCGCCGAGGTCTGGGTGATCCGGGACTGGGTCATCAAGGCCACGCTCAACTACGACCCGCTGGGCCGCAAACCCTACTACAAGGCCTGCTACGAGGAGATCCCGGGTGGCTGGGGCGGCAACGGCGTGGCTGACCTGGTGCGCGACTGCCAGACCATGTGCAACGCGACGGCGCGCGCCATGGCCAACAACATGGGGCTGTCATCGGGCCCGCAAGTCTGGGTCAACGTCGACCGCTTGCCGCGCGGCGAGTCCATCACCACCATGTACCCGTGGAAGGTGTGGCAGACCACGAGCGATCCCTACAACTCCGGCACCGCGCCGCCGCTACAGTTCTTCCAGCCGGACTCGCATGCCCAGGAGCTGATGGGCATCTACGAGGCGTTCAGCGGGCTGGCGGATGAGTATTCCGGCATCCCGCGCTACATGGGTGGCGACGGTGGCGGCCTTGGAGGCGCCGGGCGCACCAGCTCAGGCATCTCGATGCTGATGGGCAACGCGGGCAAGGCGATCAAGCAAGTGATCTACAACATGGACGCCAAGATCATGTCGCCGGCACTGGAGCGGCTGTACTACTACAACATGCGCTACAGCAACGACCCGGATCTCAAGGGCGATGTCCGCGTGATCGCGCGCGGCGCGGTGGCGCTGATGGTCAAGGAACAGGCCCAGGTGCGCACCAACGAGTTCCTGAACATCGTGGCCAGCAACCCGCTGTTCACTCAGATCGTAGGCGAGCCTGGCATCGCGGAGCTGCTGCGCCAGGTGGCCAAACGGCTCGACATGGATACCGACCGTATCGTCCCGCCGGCGCCGGTATTGCAGGCCCGGCTCAACCAGCAGCAAGCTGCGCAGCAGCAGGCCACGCAGCAGGCGCAGCTCATGCAGCACGCCGCTATGCAGGAAAACCTGCTCAACATCCAGGCCAAGACGGCGCTTGAACGGCAGAAAGTTGTCACCGAAGCAGCCAAGAGCGGTATCCCCGCTGCGGCCGTGGCGCACCCGATGGACCCCATGAGCCTGCTGCCCACTGCGCCGATGCCAGCATCCCCCGCCGCAGTCTCATTCGCGCCCGGTGGCCCGGGCAGTCCGTCCCCTGCACCGGCTGGGCCGCCGCTCGGCCGACGCGTAATGCCGGTTAACGGCCAGCACCTGGCGACGGGTGCGCCGGTTACCAAGACGTTCCAGCCTCACCGGAGGTAACGATGCCATGCACCTGCGGGAACTGTTTCTACTTCATACCGGACGTGGACGACAGATCGCAAGGTGACTGTCACCGATACCCACCGACGCCGGCGTTCGACCCGGAGGACGGCGGTATTGCGTCGCTGCGACCGCTCGTGTCGGTGG
>JAEHJW020004685.1_pt1 | contig 58356 bp, 96 predicted proteins | sample 9271431 | NCBI WGS metagenome assembly JAEHJW02 | reverse complement strand
TTCCCGTTAGACAGATACCAGAGAATACGATAATTACAATACAAAACGGAGAAATAATAGCTAAAGACAAAACTGAAAGTATTGCAAGCAAGAAACCTACCTATGAGCGTGAATATTGGGATTCTAAGTATAATGAAAGCTATTGGTATGGATATGGTCACAAAACAACTCATTATCCCTGGATGCCTGAAGAATACGATCGGATCAAATCTACTGTTTCTAAAACGGATGACTATGGGAATGGAAGAGATGACGATGAGGATGACGAAGACATAACAAGAGGTGATTAAAGTGGAATTGAAAGAAATAACAGATATATCTATGAATATTGGTTTTTCCGAAGAAGAACGGACTAAACTGTTAAGTGTTTTTGATTTTTATCAGAGGAAAATATTTCTTGTGAACGGGAAGTTATCGGTTACCGCTTCCAAATTGGGAATAACTAAGGATGCGATAAACTCTGGTATTTTCCCTATGGATGTTTATCCCGCTGTTTATCTTAGGATAAAGATTCTAAAATATATGATCAATCACAAGATAAAAGAACCGCAGAACAAATCAGCATATACCGCTAAGGTTGACTTATTTAGTACGCTGGAAACTTTGGAGGGATTGAGATGATAAGTAAAGCAATAAAATCCATTGGTGTCGAACTGGAATGTGGATTTGACGATTCGGGAAAAGATTTGATGTATGATCATTTCAGAGGAGATAGTCATTTCTCTTCTGGAAGGGATGGTTCAGTGTATGTAGGAAACGCTGATGTCGCAAGTGCAGAAATTAAGTATTGGTCTGAGGATTTCGAAGTAATGAAAAGCTTTTTGAAATTCATGTATAACGATGTTGAAATTAGGACTAATAGCTCTTGCGGATTCCATACCCACGTAATGTTTGTGAATCCCCGATTGGGCGTTCTTATGTCTTCGACTAAGAGATTTCAGGAAGGATTTATTAAGGACTATAAAGCGAAATACTCTCGGAATCAGAAATATTTGAATAGATTGGATGTTTCGTTTTGCAGATATAAGGAATTTGATTTTACCGCTGTTATGCGACAAGCATTTGGAGGATACCGTGACGATTCTCGGTATAGAGCGGTGAACATTAATTCATATAAACAATACCGCACCGTAGAATTTAGGATTCTACCTTATCAGACAACCGCAGAAGAAGCGATATCTTCCCTGCAATTCCTTATTTCAGAAATAGATAAATTCTATGGAAGGTTTGATCCAAATAAGATTGTTTCTCTTAGAACTAAGAATACAGTCCCAAAAGCGGTTGCGAGTGATTGATATGAAAATAATTCTCGAATTGAAAAACAATTATGAGGGTGCAAAATCCCTCAATAATCGTGGTATCAGTAATGAAATTTTATTTAATCGTCTTAAGATTATATATGAAAGAAACGAAAGAGAGATTTTAGATTATTATCTCTCGGAATTAGGATTCGAAAAGGACAAAGATGGGTTCCTATGGGCTTGTTCTCACATAACCGATAGAAATCTATGTCCTCAGCACCAATTTATAAGACGCTCTGTTAATCATTGGCGAGGCATACAGTTTTACACTAATGAATATGCTCGGATATTAGGTTCATCTGAAAATTTTAATACAAGAATAAATTATAGAGTATTTCTTTTCAATAAAGAAATAGCTAAGCGGGGATTTTTCCTTTCAGATGGTTTTGCAAATAAAACAAACGTTCAAATTATTATGTGGGCGTATGTGTTTTTCCTTACTTTTATCCAAGCAATGTATGTAGAAAAAAAGCATAATCCTTCTTTGGGATATATCGATGTTGGTATCGGTGAGAAATGGTATGAATGGTTAGAAGATCACGCACATTTAGCTTCTGTTTTTGATATTCCCTTTAACAATTTTATGTCCGCTCCCGCTTTTAGATATTCTTATAACTATGAAAATTTGATCACATATAACGGAAGAGCATCGAAGATTAAATTGACTATTCCTTCCATTAACAGTAAAGAGGAAATGGGAGAGGCGAATTTTTATGGAGAATATAATTCAATAGAACCCGATCCGCATAGACGGAATAACGATGATGATAACGATGAGGATGACGAAGATAATGACGATTATGATAATGATTCGGATGATTTGGAGGAATAATTATGAGAATTAACGAAATTATGCACGAAAAAGAAAAACTAACAGAAATACAGTTAATTCTTAACGAAACTGAACGCAAATTTTTAGATTATTGGTTCAATCTCGGACATAAACATTTTTATTCTATGTTAAAAAGAATAATGCGGGCTTCTGGTATTAATACGACAAAAACCGATTCTTTTCGTTATTCTTCACTTAATGCAAGATTTAAATTATACGGAACTATATTAACTATTCATACTTCGACACTTAACAGAGATTCTCCTAAAATTATAACTCTTTATTATTCTGATGTTATCAATATTATACCGTTCGAAGATATAATAAGTAAATTTATTGTATTTTTCAAATTTTATCTTACTGTTTTAATGCTCGCTTCTCGAAAAAGAAATCTAACAAAACTTATTCTTTTAGATCAATTTAATTCTAAATTATTTTATTCTAATATTTATAATAGATTTTATTTTGTTATATGGGGTGATAAATACCCTACTGCTGGTGGCAAATATAAAGTAATATATATGGTAGCGGGAGGGATATTAAGTTTTTCGGAAATATCATATTATCTAACAAATAATAATCAAACTTCTATAACAGATATTTTGCCTCTGAAAATACCCATAAAAGTGGAGGGCGGGCAAATATGAATATTAAGATAAGCAGATTGGTTTCTCATATTCAAGTAGATATAGAATTTACTAAAGCTGAACGCAACTATATTGATACTAATGCTCCCATTGAAAAGTTTGGGACTGATCTTTATAATAATATATCGCAATTTTCAAGCAGGATTCTTATACAATCTCGGTTTTCTGTTCATCCTTTAATATGGTTAGTCGATTGGGGTCACAGTTTTGTGTTTTCTCTTCCCGATTTTATGAGTGCATTTCATAAAGAATTTTTAACAGATTCTTATAAGCAAAACGGTCGCATTTCTATTGTAATAAGTAAACATGCGAGTTCGGTTATTCCAAAAATCATTCAACTACATATTTTAGTAGGACTTAAGGTATATCTTATGTCAACCGTATGGAGACAATTTCAATCTTATGAATACAGAATGTTAGATTCTACAAAAGAAGAAGAACTCTATTCCAAATACCTTAATACATTGAAATTTATGAATGATAATTTGATCCCTTCGTTAAGAGATTATCCTATATTTGTATTTAGAGCGCAATCACAGTTTACTCCCGAACATGCAGAATTTATTTCCCATTCAAATATTCGTTCATTGTTTGAGCATCAGTATGGTCTTTCTCTTTTAACGGAAGGGAGAAAATTGATAGAGTTGCAAGTCCCCATAGCAATAAACGAAGAGGGGGTAATAATGTGATAATTAAAAGCGATATATCTAATCGAGATGTTAGTCAAAATCCTTCTCACTTTTATATCTTTGATAATATAACGGTCGAAATTTATTTTTCTGAAGAAGAGAGGAAAATATTGAATTTCTTATCTAAAAAATATGACTTTGGTAGAACGAGATATTATACCGATTTTGCCGATATTGCAGATGTAGCGAAAGTATATATCCATTTTACACATTCAAATTTTGACGACCAGATTTTTAGATCATACGGGATTACTCCATATAGAATTATGTATGCTATACATGACTTTTTTGTTTTCGATACTCAACCGCTTATCATTACAGATAAACCTATTATATTACAATTTAAAAGTGTAGTTTTGTCTAAAAACAATCATCTGTTTATTTCTTTAATTGCATTGCTTTTTAAAACATACATAATAACTTTAATTAAAATGTATGCTTCGGCAAATAAACACACAAAAGCACTTCATTTAAATTATTTAATAAGATGTATGTATCCCAAAGAAAAAGTGTTCGATTCGCATTATTTTGAGGAAGAAACTATGCCGTATTATCAAACTTTTATGAAAGAAAGAATGTGCAATATTAAAGTTCCATATAGCGTGAATCAGGGGGCGTTTATCCTCAATGATAATTAGAGAACGCAGTTTTATCCCCGGATATCCTAATTTTATAAGCGTTAATATTGATTTTACAGAAGAAGAAAAGAAGACACTTACCTTTTTAGAAAAAACGTTTGATTTTATGGAAATAAGAAGAGATATTCCACTTAGTAGATTAGCTTCGGGTGGTAGTGTAAAATGTAAAGAATTTATAGGAAGACCGTCAATTATCTTTATCAATGATAATAAAGTTAAAATAAATCCTTATGCAATATTTACCGAAATTGCAAGTATGATGCGTAATCGTCACGTACTTGAAACCATAGCATATTTTCCTAAAGAAATAATGAGCATATCAGCTAATACCTTTAACTATGCGTTACAAACTATGCTTAAATTATATGTTATGTCTGCTGTTGAATTTTCCCAATCCGAAACTAAATCTTATAAAGAAGGGGTTTTAGAATATTTATATCTTAATATGTATCCGTATGGAAAAACATATAATTATTCAGATTTTAATATGACATTTCACCTATGGAAGACTTATTCTATTAATGGTAATTTAGTTAATATTAAAATTCCATATAACGTAGAAACGGGAGAAATTCGAGACCGATGAAAAACTTTAAATTCGAGCGGGGTATGTCGGAAAGGAGAGCGGGCAAAAATGCAAAAAGATAATTTCTTTACGATAAATGTAAGATTGAGCGTTTGGTCTCTGTTTGTCTTTTTTTCTATTTATTTTGGGTTGCTTTTATCGGAAATCATATTTATAACGATCTTAGTATTGGATTTCTCGATAGAGTATTTTGGTATGATAATAGTAATAGTTTCTTTGCTGGTTAATACAGAAGAGGGAGAACAAAAAAGGGGGAATGATTAAAACGAAAAAAATGTATCTAAGTTTGCTATTTTGGAAACACCGAAAAAATTATCAGAATAAGTTGTTTGAACAGTATTATACTTTGTTCTATTATCCCGTTATAATTGACGGTTCTAAACCTGCAATAGAAAGGGAAGAAGTTATTGAAAAACAGAAGCTCTTAAAGAAGCTACTTTGTTTTAAAGAAAACTTTATTGCCGAATATGGTGTTGCAAAATGGACTGTTATGATCAATAAAGTTATCGAAAAGAAGAAACAGGAAAGGAAAGAACGGGGAAGAAAATTCAGATTGAATCAGATTCGAATGGGAATGGAAAGAACAGACGAAATAAAAAGGTGAGAAAATGGATGCAAAAGACATAGACGAAATGGTATATGATACAATGTTAGAAAATGGTGCTGCGACTGTATATATGATATCGCTAAAAACCCGCTTTGATTTTGAACAGATACGTGAATCGCTATTGAGACTGGTAAAAGTGGGGAAGCTGATTCAGGTGGATAAGGGATTTCCGTAACAGTGGAGATGATAGAATGGTTCACGTTAAAAAAGGAAACAGATTCTTTTTAGTTTTCAAAAAGGATCAGGTAATAGGTTGTTTTGGGATAAACGATATGACGGGTTACATTCACGATATAGTAGTTCTTCCAAAATACAGAGGGAAGGGTTACGGAACTTTTATTTTCAATATAGCTAAGCATCTATTGATTAAGGAATATGAAACAAAACCCGAACAGATATATTCCTATGTCGATAAAGACCAAACCCGATGGTACGATACACTAAGAAACAAATATAGAATAGAATTTATACAACCCGACAACCCCTTTTCCCGTCTTTCTTTTGTAGTAGAAGATCGGGGGGATTCAGAAAAGCAATATATTGATATTAATCAGAATTTGCCAAGTACAGGAGAAGAAAGTTATTTCTTTGTGGGTTATCATATCCTCGTACATAAACCGACTTCTCAAGACGGTAAAATTCTCATATCTTATATTATTCTGATGTATGGAAAAAATGAGACGACAAAAAATCGGATTGTTTCTCAGCTAAGCGGGGTGGTAGGTTGATAAATGGAAGCATATTTGAAACGTGGTTTAATAAAAGGTTTGGAAGTGAAATCGATAATGGTTCATATCGAGAAGTCTGGAAAAGAAGATTCGAAGGAACGGGATTGGATGCGGTTCTCTTTATGGATAGTACAAGTTTGTCCATTCTTTGCGAGGTTTTGCAGGAACAACTCCAAAATTTGACAAATAAGGGGGATTAAAATGTCAAAAGGTATAAATCTACCATCTCCCCCCTTTATTTTGAAATTTGGGGTGTTCTGTCGCTTTACAGGGGTATTCTGGAAGTTAAGAAGGGTGAACAGATGGAATCCATAACCCATTATCAGGATTTCATAAAGGAAGCGAAAAAATTTGGGATGTATGTCTATGATAGAGAAGTTCGAATGTATTACTGTAAGATGCACGAAATTTTTGCGGATTCCATTATTAAGCATACGTTATGGAAACACAGAGGAAGAAAAAAGAATTATGATTTGGCGGTTGCGGATATGATGAAATGGAAAACAGAAAATGCGGAAGCGAAGACAGAATGAACAAATTTACAGCTTATATGTTTGCATACTATGATGAACATCCCCGGTTAAATCCAAACGGTAAACCCATTGAAACTCAAGCAGACGGGGAAGTGTGGTATCGCATTATGGAAGGAGAAAAGACAAATCATTTTATTCAGCAATTTAGGAAAGGAGACCTGATCCGCAATGCAAACGACATCGGCAATATATGGTCTTGGGATGGTAATCGGAAAAATCCCACAATAAGACCTTCGTTCTTAGTTCCAAAATATCATTTTCATTGTTATGTAACTGGTGGGGCGATAGTTGTATTACTAGATTCGCAGGTTGAGATTGTTGCTAAGGAACTGTCATGGGATGAGTTTATGTATAGAAAGGAGGAAAAATAATGACAATAAGTGATGTAAATAGGATAAAAATTGCACAGATAGCGTATGATTTGTCTATATTGTTTAAGTGGGATTCTACTAAAGAGGGAGGAGAATATTGGACAGATGTATATAATAGATTAACAAAGTTAGCTAAAGAAGAGGATACTTTATCAGACAAACTGAAAGTGTATGTAGTTTATAAATATGATAGACGTGACAATTCTAAGACGGATTTGAAAGTATACAAAAACGAAACTGACGCAAAAAAGTTTTGTAAAGAACATCCTTATGTAAAAGGTGTGTTTTTTGATTACGATGAGTTTGAAGCGGAGGGATTTTAATGCGACTATTTAAAGAGGAGATAAAAAATGACATATCTTGTACTGTTAGGGTTTGATGTAATTATTGCATTTGATTGTATTTTGAATTATTTGCTACTGCGAACCGTTACCGTTGGTTGATGCGGGCGATAAAAGAAAATAAAAGGAGGAGGAGTTTTAATGGTCTGTAAAACATGTTTGGGAACTGGAAGAATAATAAGCAAATGCGATGCTGACGAAGGCAAGTATTGGAATTTACAACCATGTCCAGATTGTATCGAAAACAATACCTGCCCGAAATGCGATAGTGAAATATTTTATGATGAAGATACGGAAATATTAAAATGCTGGAATTGCGGTTACAATGACGAAACGGGGGAGTTAGATAATTTGACAAAAGAAGAAGAAAGGAAAGGAGAGCGTGAATAATAATATGAACATATTTAGGATGGATTGTTTTCTAGCCGATCTTTTGGATGCACGTCTTTTATCGGGATGGACACAAGAAGAGTGTGATAAATTGGGAGAAGATTATTCTACGCAAATACATAAATGTATAAATTCACCGTTGTGGGATGATAGATGGATGGATGACGATTTTGGGATAAAGAGTTAGAGAAAAAGGTGGTTTAATGGAATCGAAAATTGAAGAAATTAAGAATAGGATTGACAGTTATCTAAAAGCTAAACATCCGGGGTTCGAAGGAAAAGCTGGATTGGGTTTAGTAATAGATTGGTTACTTCAAGAGGCGGGGTTCTGATGCATTATTGCGAAATCTATAAATCAAACATTAAAGCGGGTAAATTTGTTTTGAGATGCGAATTGGGGGTGTCGGATTCTTTCCTCTATCTTGATAAGGAGGATGTTCAATTTTTATATGAAAAGTTTAAAAGGTTAAAACGTAAAGGTGAGTTTTGATGTGTAAAGAATGTTATGCGAAAGATTGTCAGTGCAAATGTTTCTTTGAGTGGATTCCTACAGTAGATATTTTATCTGATGCGGGTGTCGAAGTATGCTTAAAGTGCGCATACGAAAGGGATCGGGATGGAGATTATGAATATGACCAGTATGAAGAAAAACAGAAAAAGAAAGAGAGGGCGAAGAATGAAAACAGAAAATAAATGTTTAGGTTGCGGAACAAAATTAGAGATAGGAGAAGTATGCTATAAATGTCTTTCCAGCGGGATTGCTATAACCGAAATATATTCAAAGACTGGTAGGGTTATAGTAACCGGAGCGGATGGGAAAAAATATGCAATTTACTTTGACGGTGCGGAGAGTGTAAAATGACGGTAATTAATTTAACCCTAAGAAAAATTTTGCTGGTTTGGTTTATCTTATTAACAATAATCGAAATTATAGTTGTTATTTCACTTTCAGCATCTATTATTTTTAAAGTTTTGGCGCTTATTCTATGGGTAGGATTTTCGGTAGGGTTGTTATATGTAATGGTTAATAGAGGGTGAAAGAAATGGAAGAAAAGATAACAGAAGTTAAATTGCGGAAATATGGTCAAATATCGTTAGAAGCACAAAAGGAAGTTAGCAAAAAGCTGGAAAGTCTTGGTAAGGATTTTGATTATAAAGGGTATGTTAAAATATCTTATGCTGACGAACCAACTTTTCATACTGTTAGTGTTGATCCGATAGAAGGAGTACCATTTGATTATTTTAATGAAGTTATGAATAATACCCGAAAAGCAATAGCTTCGGAGGTGAGTTCTAGTCAATACAAATGTCTTTCTTGCGGAGCGACTTATGTTCCATATAGAGTTGTAGAATTAACTGGAAGGGATAGAGAAACAGACGAACCCGTATTAATTACTACAAAAGTCTGTAAGGTTTGTAATTCCACAGATTTGGTTCGGATGGGGTAAGTTATGAAAGGTTGGGGGATTTTCAAGAAATTTATACAGTGTTCGGATCGGTTTACTGTATATACTATTCCGTTTAGATGCGTTTTAAGAGAAGGTCACGAAGGTAGTCATATCAGTTTACCCTATAGTCCGAAAATGACATTATCAGACTGGTTGTTGGGGTGGTACTACTAATGTTGGATTTGGTATTAATCGGGTTTGATGTTGGATTTATATTAGGATGTGTATTGGAATATTTATTATTGAAGAAATTAAAAATGCTAAAGGAGGAATATTAATGACAATAACGTTTCAAAAGAATAGTTTAAATGCGGTTTATGCGAAAATTGTACCCTTCGACATGTTTATTATACCGTTTTGGGGGGAAGCAGTTACGATTTGGCATAGCTCAGAACCATCTTTTTATTCTATAGATAGTTTGTCGGGGTATAAATTTGTTAAAGAACCAGATATGCTTGTTTTGTTCGGGTCTAATGATAACGTTAAGGTAAGCATATCGAGAAGAAGCGGTTTCGGAATTAAAATAAAGGGTAGTTTGGAACACTTTTGGGTAGATGCTTTTAATGAAAATGAAGTTTTATCTATTAAATACTTAAGTGAGAAAAAAGAAGAAGGAGGTGAAAAATAATGTTATTCGGAATAGAAAAAATAGACGGATTAGATAGTTGGATTCTTACTATTGGTGAAGAACGGAGTACAAGCAAGATAAATTTCGGGTTTACTTTGTCAAAAATAGATATGCACTGTCTGTCTACTATGCTTAAAGAGAAGGGATTTTAATGGTAATTGGGGTCGCATTTGTCGGAGCAGATAGCAGTAAATGGGATCAAAGAACCGAAACTGTAGTCCGCTTAAAAATAAGGAACATTATGCGTTATTATATGTCTGCTTATCCCAACGCTTTTATTCCAATCAGCGGACATTCTCCGAAAGGTGGAGTAGACATTTGGGCGGAAGAAACAGCAAAAGAACTCGGATTAGAAATGAAAATATTTGCTCCAGATGTTTTTGCTTGGGAAGTGAAAGAGAAAAGCGGATATAAAAAGAGGAACATAATGATTGCGGAAGAATGCGATGTGCTGTTTGTTTTCTCTCCTTCGATAAATGGGAAAGTTGTTTGGAATGGTGGTTTATGGACTGCTAATTATGCGGAAAATCTCGGTAAGAAAGTTCATCGGTTTGTTATTGAAAAAAGGGAGGATTAGATATGATAAAATATTTCTCAGCGTTTACAGGGGTTGGCGGGTTTGATATGGGTGTTCCGTCTGACTGGGAATGTATAGGAATGAGTGAAATTAATAAACACGCAAATATGATATTAAGATACAGATTTAAGGATGTGAAAAACTATGGAGACATTGAAAAAATCAATTATGAAGAATTACCCGATTTTGACGTTCTCATCGGCGGATCACCGTGTCAGAATGTTTCGGTTTCTGGAAAGAGAGAAGGACTTAATGGTTTACAAAGTAGATTATTCTTTTCTTACGTTTCCCTTCTCAAAAGCAAACAACCTCGTTATTTTATCTTCGAAAATGTTAGAGGTTTGCTTTCGAGCAATAGCGGATGGGACTTTGCCGAAGTTATCAATCAGTTTTCCGAAGCAGGGTATGATATTTGGTGGCAGGTTCTTAACGCAAGCGACTTTGGTATCCCCCAGCATCGGGAAAGAGTATTCGTTTTCGGAACTCTTAGAAGAGCGGAATCAGATTCCAGAAAAATATTTTTTGAAGGGAAGAGTAAGGGAAAGAATACTGGAATACAAAGACAAGAAACAAATACCATTACTAGAAGATATAAACAAGCACAGGGAGCAGGAACGTATGTTGCTCAAAGTAAACTCAATACACAAATCGAAAACCTGCACCCCGACAAACACCAAATTAACAGAATTTATGGAATAAACGGAATCGCTCCTACTCTTCATAGGAAAACTGGTGGTGGTCAAATTACTAAAATCGGACTAAGCGAAGAAGAATCGGATACTTCTGATCTCACCAAAATGGATATCCGTTATCTCACCCCCTTAGAATGTGAACGGTTGATGGGGTGGAAGGATAACTGGACAAAATATGGTATTGATGAGAAAGGTCGGGTGGTTGAATTATCTGATAATGTAAGATATAGTCTTATTGGAAATGGAATTGTTCCTCAAATTGTCGAGAACATAATTAGAGAAATAATGGTGATTTAATATGGAAAAAAACTGTAGAAAATGCGGTATTGTATTAACTTCTGAAAACTGTTTTCCCTCTTATATAAAAAGGAACAATTATATTTGTCGTGAATGTAATTGGAAAGCAAGAAAAGAACATCCCAATTTTGAAAAATGGAGAAAGCGGCGGAAAGAACTTAACAGAATTTATTATGGGAGACATAAAGAAATAGTAAAATTAAAAGTTAAAAACTGGAAGATAGAGCATCGGAACTATATTATGAATTTATCAGACGAAGAATTTTTGGATTTAATTTACCCAAATCGGAGAATGGTGGAGAAGCGAGAAATATGAAGAAAGAAGAATTTGTGATGGAGAACGTAAACGAAAGGTTAGATGCGGCATTTGAAGAAAATTGGAAGGAACTGCTTAGCGAGAGAAGGGGAAGTTATAAGATTGTTGATGATAATTTACAAGAAGAAGCATTCATAGTGTTTACTGCTGGGTATATGAGTTGCTATGAAGACGTGAAGAAAGCTCTAAAAGAAAAATAAAAGCGGAAAGGTTGGTATAATATGGGTAAAACAATACAAATAAAGGTCTACATTTTGCTTGCTAAAGACCCTCTTATAGAAATAAACGGCAAAACATTCTATAAAACGTGGGTAAAAGAAGTATTTTTTAATGAGCAGGATGCGCTTGATAGTATGACGGTATATGCGAGCAAAAATTTGTTTTTGGGTACGGAATATGAAATAGATATGGAAATACTTGATATTCCTTTAGATAAGATAATACCCGAAAAGAAAAAAGAGGAGGAATAAATTATGAAGTGGGAATGGGACAGGAACATTAATATTGAAATCGATCGGATTGTCGTCTTTATTTTGGTTATTTTTATATTCTGGAAGGTGTGGTTTGTACTATGATAACTTGGAAATATTATGATTTAATTTATGCCGATCCGCCGTGGAAAGTGACTAAGATAAAAAGAAAATTCAGACCGAACCAAAAAGAGTTGGATTATCCTACCCTATCAAACGAAGAGATAGAAAAAATACTTGCCGAGTATGATTCTAAGCTTTTATTTCTCTGGACTACGGATAAATTTCTTAGAGCGGCGGAACACATCGGATATGATTTGGGGTATTCTCTTCATACCAGATTAATTTGGGATAAAATGATGGGAGTACCGATTCCACATAGTATAAAATTCTCTCACGAATACCTGCTTTGGTTCTACAAAAAACCCTTTACTCCAGTTACCCCCAAAATCGGCTGGTCTTATCGTTCGGTTATTACAGAGAAATCAACGGTACATAGTAAGAAACCCATCAAAGCGTATGAAATGATTGAAGCGTTGTTTCCAGATTTAACTAAGATAGAATTGTTTGCTAGGAATAAGAGAGATGGTTGGTCAGCGTGGGGGAACGAAATTGTCTGAGCAAATTTTAAATACGGGCAAGCAATTAACTTTTGTGGGTGCACAACCAACTAAAAAGAAACGAACATTAAAGGTGGTAAATTGACAACTGTTTTTTGCGGGTTTAAAGATTGTTTGTGGGAATACAAATCTAAGAGCGGCAGAGAAGAAAAGACGGAATATTTGCTTTCTAAAGTTTTTATCCATTATACGGAAGCACACGAAACACCGCTACCAGTTTGGGAATTTTATAAGGAGTGATTGTTGTGGTACTTAGTTCACCGCCCAAGTTTGTAAGTGTGGAAAATTATTTCTTATTTGATGGGACAGAATGGGTCGATTTTGTGGTGTTTCCGGGGAGATGTTCTTGGGATCAGGTTTACATGACCAAACATCTGAATGAAGAAGAATTGCAGGAAAAATATGAATCTTATAAAGAAGTGCTTGCCGAACATCCCCTTACTTTCTTTTTTTATATAATGAGAACCGATGCGACTGAGAGTTGGTATTGTAATGCGGAAAAGGATCGAAAATAAATGGGTGAAATGAATATGGAGAAATGTAAGAATTGTGGACACGATATTAAAAAGATACAGAAGAACTGGTATCATTTTAATTCTACTAACGGTTGGGGATTTTCTAATCATTGTCCTTATACCTTAGAAAACGAGAAAACTAAGAGTTGGAAGCAGAATAAGCTAAATGAACTTACAGAACAGGTTAGTAAAGAATTTAAAGGATATACGAGAGGGTTTTCCAGTATTAATATAATATGTGCTTGCGCCGAACCAGAACCGATTGTTGAAACTAATAAGAAGCAAGAAAAAAGAGGAGAGTGAGAGAAATGGTAGATGAAACAGAAACAGACCCCGAAAAGGGAATAGGATATATATTGGATATTTTGAAAACAGATTTTAGTAAGGTACTTAAAGTTTTGAAGGAGAAGGATATTTCTTCAAAAGAGATATTAGATTTTTATATTGTTTTTTCAGTAAGACTTAAAAACGTTAAGCCCCAAGTTTACAACACAACACAGGGTCTCATAAACGTTTTAAGAACCAAAGAAGTGGAAACTGGAGAAGAGAAAACGGAGAAGGATGAGCAATGAAAGAGAAACTGGAAAATGGGAATATATCATCTGAACAAACAAGCAAACCTAAGAAAGAAGAGGGCAACAAACTAAAGCGGATAATAGTAGCGATTGGAAAGAAACAGCTTGATCGGTTTAAGGAAAAGTCTGCTGATCATTTTCCGGGAACTAATGAGGATGTTTATTCAGACAGTTATGACTGGTCATTTAATCCTACACCTTACTGGACAAAAGAAGTTGATTATCATTTCCAAAAGTGGAAGCTGTATTCTCAGAACAGATATAACACAACTAAGGAAGGAACAGCAATCATTGATTTGATAAACGTCTTAACTCTGCTCTATTTTTCAGAATTTTATGGGAATTATATAGATGAAGCGGTCTATTTTGGAGAACCGCAATTGGGAACGGATCAGGTGTTAGAATCTTTTGAAGGGAAAGAGGAATAAACAATGACAGAAAACAAAGAGAGAGAGAAAGAAAGGAGAATAGCGGATTATAGTATAGCGATAAACATAGTAACCAAAACGCTGACTATAACCCGGAAAGATTCTGTTATCCAAACCGCTAAGCATAACCAGAACCAAATCGGTTATACTCCTTTTCAGCGATATGATTATAAGATTGTTTATGAAAAGCGATACGATTCAATATGTCAAGCTATGGAAGATACCGACAATGTTTTGGATATCTTAGAAGAAATAAAATTCCCCAATTCGGTAATAGAAGAACCAAAAACCGATACTCATATCCATACTCCGAAACACGTTAGGTGTCCAAAATGCGGAAACGAACTGATAGATTCGGACATTGCTATTCTGAAAGTAAGACGGTTGCAACTCGATAACCTTTCAGAAATAGATACAAATACTAGATATGCATGTCCTTTTTGTCATACTACGTTTATAATCGAAAATGAAATTGGAAACGGAAAGGGTGAAGCTTTTGAGTGATGAAACAGAGGATTATATTTTAGATAAAACCGTCTATTGCATAACTGGAATGCACCATTCTTGTAGGGGTGGTGCGTGGAGCGGTTCAGAATATATAGTTTGTAAATGTGATTGTCATAATAAGAAAAGGGGAGATTAAAGGGTAATGTCATCATCTAAACCTAAAGAGAGAAGGAAGAAGGAAATGACCGACAAAATAGATTCGAATCCGCCGACTTCTCCGACTGCTAATTCCGAAGACATAGAGAATATGAAAATTGACAAGTACAATGCGGCGGTTCAGCTATTCGATGGACTTAAGCTGACCGATACCCTCGAAATAATCTATTGGTTGGTAGAAGCTCTTGCTACCGACCTCAATCTTTCTTTGGATGAGGTTCTTTCTATTATGAATAGGATGTATCAGACACGAAACAGAGCGATGTGATATGGAAAAAGAACCCAAAAAAGTAAAAGTATTGTGTCATATATGCTGGGAATACATCGATTTGAATGAATATGTAGACCATCAATTAATGGAATTAGCTTCTGGTGAACACGTTAAGCAGGTGTAAAGGGGAAATGACTAAGATAAAGGATTTGGATAGAAAATCTGGTAAACCCGAAAATCCAGAATTTCATTATACTCCCGAAAGTTTGGTTAAGTTTCTAATGAGCGAAGAAAATTTCCCGATGGTAAAGGGAAAGAATGAAGAAAACTTACCGATAGTAAAAGGAATTTCGTTTTTAGACCCAGCGAGCGGGACTAATATGGTGTTTTACAATAATGTGTCAGATAAGGTAGTCAGCTTTAAAGACTGGGATGAAATAGAACTTCAAAGAGATTTTTTCGAAGATCACCGTAAATTCGACTGGATAGCTACAAATCCTCCGTATCACCAGATTATTGATTTTCTGTTTCATTCTGCGGAAGTAGCGCAAATCGGGTTTTCCTTTCTTCTTAACATAGAAGGGATAAATGCTCTGACTCCCCGAAGATTGGAAAGACTTTATAAGGAATACGGGTTTGGAATTAAAAAGATATTAGTAGTAAGTGTTAAAAAGTGGTTTGGAAGATATTACTGGGTTACTTTTACCAAAGAAAAACCTTTTGCGGTAGAATATAATACAGTAAACTGGGAATAGGAGGATAGATAGAATGACAATGAGCGAAGAGGAAATCGAAGCAATATATGAAAGGATAAGAGAAGAGGTTATTAAAGATATTAAAGATATTAAAGGAAGGGTCGAAAAATTGGAAGCGGAAGTTAACAGATTGCTTGAACTGGAACGGAAAGCGGCAGATTCCATTTCAAATACGGAATGGTTTATGTCATCGGTTACTATAAACAATACACCCCTTCCTATTCAAAATCTGGTGAAATAAAATGGTAAAGAGCGAAGCAGAAATAGAAGAGGAACTTAACGGGATAGAAAAAGAGATTGAAAGATTAGAAGAATTGAGAATAGATATTTTGAATAATAAGTTCAGCAAACGGCAGACCAGAAAAAAGATTAATGCCGCAAACAAAGACTTAACTGTATTGGGTGAAAGGATAAGTACTGCAATGAAATCAGTCTCCGAACTGATTGAAGAGGATAGCAAGAAGGTGAGTGAAGAATATGACAGACAAAAGCAAAGCAAATAATGTGCGGGTATCTCCCCAAAAGGTGACGGAAGTTATTGATAAAATTAATCCGCTCCTTAAAGAGATTGATCCGGTAGATTTTGTAATTTATGTGGTAACATTTTTAAAAGTCCTTAAGCAGAAGGATAAAGCTATGTTTAATTCCATAGTAAAACAGATAACCCGAAGGAACTGGTAATATGATGACGGAAAGAAGAACCCCCAAACCGAGCATTCTTGATAGAGAGTTGTACGAGATTTTTAGGAACGCAATAACGAAGAGAGGAATCGATAAACTTTCAGAGAAAGAAATTGGAGAAACCCTCAAAAATTTAATTAACGTTTCTTTTGCGGCGTTTATGTATAATGATGTCGTTTTTGATGATAGTGAACTGGATCAGATCATAGAAGAGGAAACTAAGCTTGCAATTACTAAATATCTCACTTCCAAGTTTGTAAATGCTATTGTAAAAAATCCAAGTGTTATAAAACAGTTTATTAAGAGTGATCCATCTGCTGAGGGTGAAACATTTAAGATAAACCCCGAAGGAAAGAAAGAAAAGGGAGGTGAAAAGTAAATGTGTCAATATTGTATGACCCAAAAAGTAAGATGTATGTGCAAATGCGAAGATAAGGATTTAGTATCTGCTGGAATGTATTATAAAGCGAAAGCAGGTACAACCCCAAACGCACACACTGTAGAACAGCATCCCCAGTTTAAGTGCAAAATTTGCGGACACATAATAAAGGGGTACTAAAACAGAATATTATGACTGCTAAATCTCGGACTACATGTACATTTTGCGGAAAACGTTTCCAGAAATACGTTAAAAGGAACGGAAAGTTTTTTTGTTCCGAACGGTGTGCTGTAGAATTTAACAGAAAAATTGATGACACCGATGAGATTAATAATATAGAAAGGATTTGGTAATATGCCTTTTGCAGATTTTAAAGATTGGGATGACTGTATTTCCAAAATGAAAAGATATTACAGAGCGGATGTTGCGGAAAAAGTATGCGGCAAACTCAAAGCTGAATATGAAAAACAGGAATCTATCAATCCCCAAACAGAAGAGAATGCAGACGAATCCAACGAAGCGGGGGAAGTCGATAAGGATCAGTGGGGTTCAGTCGGTTTTGGTGGTATGATAGACGCTAATTTTCAGGTTAAGGGTGGACAGCATCCGACAGGGGAATTACCGAAAAAGAAGAAACCACCCGTTGTTCAGCAATACGGTAACGATGTAAGTCCGGGGGAACAGCACGGACAAGTAGGATGAGAAAATGTTTTTCAAAATGCTAGATGAAAGAGTGGAAGTAGACATACCGAAAGCGGAATTTGCTTCCACTAAATTTTTTATAGACGTTGAACGATTGTTATTCGGGATCAGGTTCGCCAATTCGGAAGACTTCCCCCAGTTTATTCAGGTGGGTGCTTCGGCTAGTCTTCTCTATCTGACTTTCAATACAGCAGACGTAGAAAAGATTGTACAGAAAGGGAAGAGTGTTTCGTTCCCTCTTTCGCAAAATAAAAAGATAAACATTCTTCCAGATGTTGTATATGCGGGAAATGAAATTCTACCGAAAAAATTTGGCGAAATTATCTTCTATATGAGAAAGAGGGAGAAAAAAACCAATAAACCTATCTCTGTTCTCTGATACCTTTAAATAGGTATCACTGATAGTTAAAATTGGATGAAGATACCCCTCTTAGAATACCTCTGTAACGCAACAGAATGCCCCAAATTTCAAAATAAGTATCGGAGGTGATTAATTAACTATCCCCCCTCTCTTTTTTTCAAATTTCGGGGTTCGGGGGTTTAAGTTGTCGTTATTGTGTTCAAAAGTTGCAGGACAATTCCGGAATAGGTTGAAAGGGTAAGCTGAATCCCGTTACTCTGAATTTGGACATCCGTAGGTATAAGATTGTTCAGAACAGTCCCGTCTGCAAAAGTAACATTGAAAGATTGGAGTTCACCCAAAGGAGTAAAGGAAGCTTGCGAATAATACTTGTAAGTGATAAGCTGGTTGTTCCAGTTTCCCTGCAAATACGTCTGACCCAAAACCGATGACATCTGATCCATTATAGGTGTGTTCTGCGGAAGTGCTAACCAAACATAACCCGAAGAAGTTACCCCGACCTGTCTTACTGGTGTTCCCGACCCTGAATAAGCGATAAAGGTTTCGGAAGATAAATCGGGGACATTCGCTATCAGTTCAACGCTTCCATACTGCTGAAGGACATCGAATGCTTTGGAATAGACCACAAAATCGGTATTCTCGGTAATGTAAATCTGCGGTGTACCTGTATAGTTAAGAATGCGGAGAGAATTGAACTCATCGCATACCAGATAATACCCGAAAGAAGCAAGCAACTGAATAATAATCTGCATAACGGACTGACCCTGAAAATCGATAGTCATTGTTTGGGTGAGGTTCGCTCCATCTGTTTGGATATGAGTTGTTCCGAGAGAAGTTTGTGCGGCATAATTAGAGATTAAATCGGTAAGCGTTCCGGTAGCTACGTGATCTGTTACACCCGCAAAGTCCCACAATCCATCATAAACCTGAACCGTGTAAATTCCGGTAGAATATTTCGTAATAGAGTAAATCTTCCCCGTAAAGACGATCTGATTCCTGTAATACAAAGTTGCGGTATTACCTATACTAATCAGAGAAAGATTGCTTTTGGGAACATTAAAAGAACAACTGCCCGCACTGTTAATAGTTTTCTCGCTCTGGATAGAAAATGCTGAAACTGGATTCCCATCTACGAATACGTTGAATTTGGTGGAAGCTATAACCTGCGGCGGACTGGTATTAACCGTTGATTGGAAATTGTTATCCAGTACAGGGATAGTATCTACAACCGAATAGACCGAAACAACCTTAACCGCAACAGAAGATGAAACTATAGAACCGTTAAGGAGACAATAGAATGAATAAGACCCTGCTGCTATCCCATTTGTTTTCGGTTGGAATGAGTAGGTGGAAGATGTTGCACCCGAAATTGCAGAATTGTTCATATACCACTGGTAAGAAGTCGGGGAAGCAGTAGAAGGATTCAATTCTAAGGAAAGGGTCGCAGTTTGGGAAGTAACGGTATTTACAAGCGAAATAGCTGAAGTTAAAGCCGTAGCTATAAACGCATTGACCGATATTGTTATTGAAGATGTTGCGGTATAGTTTGAGCTATCTGTTACAGTAAGGTTATAAGTCGTTGTAGAAGTTGGGGCAACACTTACAGACGCATTGCTTCCGATTGAATTTGAGTTTCCGGATACAGTCCAATCGTAAGAAAGAGGGAAAGTCCCGCCCAAAACCGAAGAGTAAAGGTTTATTGTTGTTCCCGCAGTTATCGGATTGGAACTAGCGGTAATTGAAGCGGAGAAAGAATAAACGTCAATGTAAACGTTATTCGAATATTTAACCAGACCAGTAACACTATCTGTAACAGCGACAAAGAACGTATAAATTCCAGTAGCGGCAGATGTGGAAGGAGAAAATGAATACGAAGTTGTCGGGTTTCCAGATATTGCGGATTCAGTTCCAGCAGGATCAACTACGTACCATGAATAAGTAAAGGTAGAAGAACCGTTGGAAACTATTAAAGTAAGGACAGCGGTATTTCCTTCGAGCAGTGTGGTTTCAGAAGAAGTAAGGGAAGACGACTGCGGAAGATATATATTAACAGTAGCAGTTGGGGAAACCGAAGAAACACCCGAAAGCAAATCCGTTACTTCGCAATAATAATACATTGTTCCAGTAGCTATAAGGACTTCAGAAAGGGTTGGAGTATATATCTGAAGCGGAGTTCCCCCCGAATTGGAATTTGACGTGTTTGAATACCACGAATAATAAAGAGAGTTTGTATCGGAATTGGAACTTAAAACCGAAATCTGGAAAGTCTCTCCCGTTGTAACATATAAAATGGAAGGGGAAATACCGAGAGATAAACCTCCGACTACATTAATTGCGGATATCGGAGAAGTAACCAGCTGGGTTGTTGTTTTATCCAGAACAGTGAAATAAACAAACTGCAATCCCCCGGAATCTGAAGAATAGACGCAGGTAGGGGAATTTCCGCACATTGAAGATATCGATTCGTTTCCAGAATACCAAGAATAGCTGAATGAACCCGAACCACCCGCTACTTCACCAGTTAGTACGATTTGGTAACCTCCGCTAAAGCTTAAATCTGGATTTTGGGCTACATAGTTTCTAATCCTTACCCAGTAATAAGTAGACTTTGAAGCAGAAGAATTATATCCAGCACCGAAAGAAGCATAATAAGGGGAAGCAAAAGTTTCCGAAGAATTGTTTGTTGAATAATAAGTATAATTATCGTTTATCACCTCATTACCGTTAGCAACCCAAGCAAGACCGAGAATGCTGTTTCCGCTATAACTTCCGGGGTTCTCTATATTAGCATATCCCGCACTTATTGTACCAGAACCAAATCCCCAACCTGCTCCAAAAGCATAACCACCGCTACTATCGGAATTAGCTAAATAGATTCCCACTCCCTGAACAGCACCACTAGCGGCAGTATCGACAAGTGTGCAGGTTTCTATAAAAATTGGTGCGTCTATAGCAGTATCGAAAACATAAGCATTGTAATTTCCGGTACTGGTAAGGTCGATTGTAATACCGTTATTTACTGTAACTGTCCCCCCATTGTTGTAATTTGTAAAAGCGGGTGAGGAAGGTAAAGATGTTCCGCTAAAGTTTGTATAAAGCTGGGGAAAAACATTTGCTCCATTATCATATTGACCGTAAGTAGCAGATTGGTTTCCCGCTAATCCCCAATAATTACCGTCAAATTCATTATTAATAGAACCCCCACTTGGATATATCTGCATAAGTACTGAATAAGTCCCGAAATTTGGTGCAATGCTTTCTGTTGTGAGAAACCAAACAACGGATGAAGTTGAAGCTTTGATGTTGCTTAACGAACCTGAATTATAAGATTCCATCCAAGCATATACCTGATTTCCATTAACGTCAAAGAATCGGACATTTCCGCAATCATTAGCTAGAAAATTGTAATAAAGAGACCAGTTTATATTCCCGAATATCTGACTTCCGCTTGGTATAACAGCAGTCGAAGGATTTGTAAAGGTTAAGGTAACGGTTGAAAGGACTCCCCCTTCAACAACTATGCTTCCGCTTTGAGGGGTTATATTCACTGCAAGAGGATCGTTAACAGTTGCGGTTACGGTATTGGAAGAAACCGTAGACCCTCCTGTTACATCATGAACAGAACAATATGCAGAATAAGTACCCGTAGTTTGAGGATAGAATTGAATACTGGAGGAATTTCCGCTTGAATATGCCGTTCCATTTATGTACCAGATATAAGTATAATTTCCAGAACCATTTGTTACGCTAACGGTAAAATTTGTAAATTGACCAATATTTACATCAGAATTGGAAACGTTTGCGGAAGCTGTTAAGTTATCCGTAAGTTCGATATATAAACCGGGGGAAGCAAAAGCTGTATATCCAGAACTGTCTGTCCCTTCACAATATAAACAATAATAATCCGCAGTTTGATTTTGGGAATATGAATAGAAAACAGAAGTAGCATTAGCAGTAGCAACTGGAGAACCCCAAGTACTAGGAACTGCCGAACCGTTAGCTGGGGGTGCTGGACAGGAAGACGAACCATTATTTATCATGTAAATATTAGAAACGTAACCAGAACCGCTCCCGCCGCTAAGATTTCCAGTTACAGCTATGGTTGATGTTGAAGAGACAGGATAGCTTTGATTTCCGTTTGGTGATATTGAAGCAGACAATGTATCAGAAACAGTAACCGAAATGGTGTTGCTTTGAGCAGTCATATACTGATCTGTAACATCACAATAAACAGTATAATTTGACAGGGTAGTTGGAGTATAAGTGTAAGAAGTGGAAGTAGCGCCCGAAACAGCAGAACCGTTGATATACCACTGATAACCCGAAATTGTGCTTCCGTTTGCAGTAGAAACAGTATAGGTATAAGCAGTTCCAACATCAGCTGAAGAACTGCCCGAAACACTAACGGAAAGAGCTATAATCCAAGTAAACCCGCTAACTGTCATAGTTGCCGTATAAACTGTACATGGATCAATACAAGTTTTGGTTTTTACATCGTAGTTACAGCATCCGGCAGAACTAGTATTTGTCTGATTAAAAGAAAGCGCTGTCCATGTAAGGTATTCAAGACTTCCCTGAGTGTTGGTTTCAAGATCGCCCGCACTAGAAGAAAGAAGAGCATAAACACTTATATTTCCCGAATTTGAAGAAATAGTATATGCATTAGTTCCTTCCGAAGTTCCGTTAACAAATACAGAAGAAAGAGAAAAAGCAGGGGGTGTGGAAGTATATGTTTGTGAAGCGGTTAAACTGCTCATTCCGGCTGACCCACCATAAGCGTAAAGGAACATTTATAGATAGCAACCGTTCCGCCCGTCTGTTCAATATTCATAGCTGTAATGTATCCCTGAAACGATCCCAAAGTAGATAAAGTACCCGAATAAGGCATACCCCATTCCTGCAAAAGATTAACTTCAAAAACAGAACCCGAAGCATCTGAAAAAGTACCGATAAGGTTAGCAACATCCGCTTTGTTGTCGGTTATGAAACTAATAGTGAGATTTATCTGGACACCCCCGTAGTTAAGAAGTATGGGTTCATTGGAAAGGGGGATAGCAATAGTTGTCGCCATAACCTGCTTCTGGTAACTTACATCCAAAGCATTAAAGGGAATCTGGTATGTCTGTCCGGTTGTTATGTTAGTTAAGCTTACCATGATGTCGACCCTCTTGTTCCATATTCTATCCTTTTCTTTATTTCTTTCGCTAACTGATTAATATCCATAGAAGTATTGCCAGTCGAACTGAGGTTAATATTGAAATTGTTATTTGTAGTATTAGACTGATTTGCAGGAATAACAGTTTCTCCGCTGTGGACATAAGCTAATCCCGAACTGTATATGTGTCCTCCGCTTGCAAATCCGGGGATAAAAGAAAAGAGAGATTTTACTCCGCTTTCTATCGTAGATACCGTACTCTTCCCCGTAAAGAAATTAACCAGACCCATTATCGCAGTTCCGATGGGGGCTAAAAGATTAGCTAGGGGTTGGACAAATTTAGCAACGTCTTTTATTCCCAATTCTACCAAACCGATTTCAACAGTCCATAATGTAATGAGAGCGATTATAATTAATAGGGGAGACAAAAGCAAAACCGTAACACCGACCATAATATAGACAAGAGTTTTAGCAAGTTCGGGCATGATCGGTTTCAGGAAATTAAATACATCTGTAAGTACGCTAGCTATCATTCCAGATACGGACATCATCTGATTCATTATCTTCGGAAGATTGATTGTTTTAAATATATTCATAAAAAACTGCAAAAAGGGAAGCATAACAGCTAATATAACCATTGAAGCGGGAAGCATAAACATTGTAAGGACTTTAGAAGCTATATGCAGTGCCGCTTTTATGGGTGCTAAATTTGTTACGAAACTAGCTATCTTCGTTAATATGGAAACAAGCGCACCAGCTACTCCTCCTGCTATTCCACCTGCTAAAGCGGCGTTACCTGCTGATGAACCTCCTATCTTAGAAAATGTCTGTTTGAAAAACCCGCCTACCTTTCCGAGTATTCCCCCTCCTTCTTTTCCACCACCTTCTGATCCGCCTTCTTCCCCACCTAACCCTAATACATCACCTATACCATTTTGAGAAGAAGAAACGAGCCCAGAAGTAGAAGAATGCATCCTAAATAGTGTTCTTATCGTATTTGCAAGAACCCCGCTTTGGTTTGGAACTCTGCCCCAATCTGCTTCATTCGAACTTACCGTAGAACTCGAAGACGAAGAACTGGAAAATTTTGAAGAAGTCTGCTTAACGGTTTTGGTTATATTAGTAAGGTGTTCGGTTACAGCTTTATTTATAACCGAAGTCGCAGAATTAGAAGATGAAGAACCCGAACCAGAAAATGCGGTAGTAAATGTTTTCTTCAGAATGTTATCCAATTCTGACGCATCAACTACCAGCTTTACTCGGATTTCTTCAGTTGCCATGATTCAGCTTCCTCATTTGCGCATTGATCTGGTCTGTTTCTTCCCTGATCAGTTTCAGATAATATGCTACCTGAACAACGGGCATGTCATCCAATTCTTTTTTAGAGATATTTAGCACTTTTGCAAACAAATATTGAATCTCCCAATAAAACAGTTCATCTTTAGGAACTAATTTTTCCCTGAAAGGAAGTCTCCAAACTATTAACTTCCGTAATAGCTTGTTCAAGTTTAAGACCGTTTACCATATCAAGTTCGTCTTCCTTAATCTGATCCCCGACCGAAGCTTTGATCATCTCCCACCTGTAATCGGAAGATTCTAAGGTAGTTACAACGTCTTCCCCCTTCATTTGGGTTTTAGTGCATCTCTTTAGAATTTCGAGATATTTTTTCATCGAAATCCGTTTTACTTCTACTATTTTCTTTCCGCTTGCTAAATCAAGTTCCACCATTACCATTTTATTATCCCTCTTTCATTAAGAGACAGTCATAGCCGTTCCCATAAACGAAATCTTATCCATAACTTCCTTTACTGGGGGTACTTCCATCTGTCCTTCGTTCCGTATCAATCCCGTAATATTAAAAGTATAGTTTCCTATAACTATTTTAAGATTATCAGTAAGAGTAACCGCCGAATCCGTAGTTCCGAGATTATACTCGAAAAGCGTTTCTATCAATCCGGAATCATGGTAAACATCAAGCGTTCCTTCGACCTTAAACTCCTGAAGATAGTACCCTGCATATTCAACAGAACCCAATCCGTATATCTGCTTCTTAGAAGTTGTTATGGTCATATCGAGAGTATCAATAGGTGTGGGAATTGCCGCTAATGTACTTCCAATTTCTACCGTTGCATCCTTCCAAGAATATACTTCTGAGGGGACTGCCGCCGATATAGAAGAACTTGGTGTACTAGTCGTTTCCGCAGTTCCAGTACCAGTCAAACTAACCTGAACCAACTCACCCTGCTTTACCGAAACCTTAGCTGAATCATAAACTATACCCGAAACACTATAAAGATCATAAGCAGAAATGAAAGACTGAACCTGAGCATAACCCGAATTTATGGTTGTCCCCGAACTCCAAGAAGTGTTTGCTGTAGTTGAAGAACCTCCGCTCCCCGTAAGAACAAAATCCAACCAGCTTTGATTATCCCCAGCTAGGTAAAAATCGGTAGAAACGTCTACTGCAACTCCTTTTGAATACCATCCCTGCGGGGTTCTCTGGTTAACTCCGTATATGGGTTCATAGTTATTCTTCAGAGAAAAGGTTGAAAGTTTTGTACCGACACCCAACGAGCCCATATCAAATCCAGAAGTTACTCCCGAATTGAAAGCGGATTCCCTTCCTAAGTCGAGAATAAAATTGCTACCTGTAAATATAGTCATAACAAACGAATACAAACCGAGCTAATAAAACTTAATATTAATAACAGAGAAATAATATCAAACTATGACTTCTTCCGCAATTAAAGTTTCTATACGATATAATAAAACCGATCTGAACCGAATAAAACGATATGTTGTTTCTACTATACTTACCAAACTGAGAGAAATATATCTAGAAGAAATGCAAAACCCAACTACCCGCCCCGATTTTAAGCTTATTTATACGGGACATTCTACCCAAAGCGCTTACCTGAAAATTGGGGGAAATGAATTAATTTTTAACAGTCCCGCAATCTTCTTCGTAGAATATGGAACTGATCCGAGAACAAAACTGCCCCCTCACGATGCTATAGAAAGATGGGTACGGTTAAAATTACATATAACAGGAAAACAAGAATTGGAAAGGACTACTAAAAGAATTATGTTTAGCATTAAAAAGAAAGGAACACCCGAATTTAGACCTATACGGGAATCGATTAAAAAATTAGAAGAATATTATAAATAAATACAAAAGATTAGGACATCCACGTTCCCGCAATTCTTTTGTACCCCTTTATGTAAATCTCCAGTTCTCTTATTCTCTGATTAAGGAAAGACCATTGAGCGGGTATTTCTATACCTCCTATTCCCTGCGAAACCGTTGCTGTATACCTTTCCGAAGATAAGAACCAGTGAGCGGATTTCATTACCGCCAATTCATAAACATAAGGATCGAGAATCCCAGTTCCGGCGGCAACGTATTGCATTTGGTTATACCCGTACTGGTACTTAACCATTGCTTCATACCCCATCCACCAGTACCACCCCATAATATACATGATACCTGCTGTTCGGTCTGTCCAGTATTGCGAATATCTCCCTTCCTGATATATCCCCTCCCATTCCTGATAGAAGTTTCCATTCCAGATGAGCATACTCTGAATACTTTGGGGAGGATTAGCATTATTAGTAAAACTTCCCATAACAACAGGAACGATAGGATAATGTGAAAGATATATTGGTGCGCCGATCAAATACAGACCATAAGCTGTATATTGACCGATTGATTTCATTTCATACCCGTTATATTCATTATGATAATTGTCGGTTGCGGTGGATTTAAGACCCCAAGTAGAACCCGAAAGTCTGTCTATGTATTCCGAAACGAAGGGAATAACAGTAGTGTCGAGATAAGTCAAATCTGCGGGTGTAGCGATATCAGCTATATGCAGATATTCTACAACATCCGTACTTTGGACATAAGATTGACCCCCTGAAAATGTAGATGTCATAAAACAAAATAGAATAGCGGGTAATAAATTTGATTATAAAAAATAAAAAAATGAGAAAAAGAGTATAAAAATGTTTACTCTATATCTCTAAGCTTTCCCTGAGCCCCAAAGAAGGTACACCTCGCTTCCATTATTGAGAAGTAAAGTCCTTCGTAAGCGATGTTGTTCAACAGTACAAAGTCCCTGTCTGTCGTTTCTAGATACTGTGTCGGTCTCAGAATCGACATAGAAAGACGAGCGTCTCCATATCCCTCTGCATCGGTTGTGTCCAAGAAGAACATTCTTGAAGAACCTGAAGCGGAAGTATCGAAAGACCCCTGTCCGTTCGGATTGTCGGTTGTAGTATCGACTGCTTCAATGAGTGGTATCTTATATACGGATGCCGCTTTCAGACCAACGTCAACACCTGAAGAAGTTTCCACACCGTTAAGACCCGTTCTGTACTCTAGCTCACCCCAGTTCATATACCTAAGCTGGTTCTGGTATATTCCCTGAATGTTAGCGTAAGTATCGTATCCGGTCAGAACGAGGTTAGTCCTTCCACCGTTGGTTTTGACTGCCTGAATAGTATCCCTTATCGCCTGATCTGTCAGTGCTCCGAGCGTTCCAAATTCCCCTGAAGCAGAAGCTACATAGGAATCGAAAGCAGATGCTCCAGCAGACCTGTCAACAGCCCCAGCATAAGGATCAATAACTTCAGCAAGAGTAGGTGTGGTTGTAGCGGAAAGTCCGACACCAGTTCCTTCTGCGTAAGAAGAAATTATCCTATCAAGAGATTCAACATTAAGATTTGATATCCCCGAATTGGATGTCGCAACGTTTGACCCAACCGCTTTAGCTCCGAGATTGAAGTTTATGTTCTTTATGTGCATAGTAGCGAAATACTGTCTAAGGGTGTCGAGGTTTGCAAACAAGTCATCCTGTGAGACTTTCGCTAGCTGTTCGACTATATCCGTCACTTCGAAGGGTGTCTGTAACAGCTTAGGAGTAAGTTTCACAATTTCAATGTTAGGAACTTCGGGAACTGAGAGTGTTCCAGTTTCAGCTATACCCATTGAAGAGGGGGTCTGAACAAAGTTAGTTATTACCCTGTAACCTGACTTATCCCACGTAAGCTTAGGAAGAACACCAAACAGGTTAGATTCTGTGTTTAGCTGATACCAAGCTTGTGCTCCGTATACAGCATTCCACACATTTGTACCCATTCCAGTGTAGATCATTGCTTTTATGTACTCGTCATTATAGGGTGAAAGTTCGGGAACGATAGACTGCGTACTGTTAAACTGCATCACATCCTGCATTGTCAGTCTGTGTGTTGGTTGCGAAGCTAGATAGGGATTAACTGCCATTACTCTCGCCTCCCATATTTACCTTCAAAATAAATCTGCCTAGCTGTTTTCTTTCCTGAATATACGTCTTTAAGTATCTCTTCAAATCCACTGTCCACATTACCGTTTGACACTCCTTTTACTCCATTAACATAGGTTCTGCCGAAATCGACTGCCGCAGCGGGTGATTGCCCAGATTTCTTAATTTGCTTGCTGGATTTATCGACTTCAATTCCAGACGGTACTTGTTCTATTCCAACTCCGCCTTTTCTCCTACCGTCAGATTTCCCTTTTGGTTCATCCTCTTCTATGCTTCTAGAATGATCCATATAATTAGACTTAGCTTCATCCGTTACTTCGTCACCGAGAGCAGATTTCGTCTGAACAAGTCTGTCTATTTTACTGATGAGCAACTGAAGAAGCTTGTTTGTTTCAGAACTTCCATCGGATTCAACTTCGCCTTCGGGTTCAGCTTTCTCTTCACCCTCACCCTCTTCCTCTTCTCTAGGAACTTGGGGTTTCTTCCTCTCTTCTCTTGCGTGTTCCTCTTCTTCAATCTTAGTAGAAAGTTCTCCCTTCCTCTGATCAGCACCAAAACTTTTTTCTTTGACTTTGCTTTCAATCCCGTCAGATTCGGTTTCAACTGCCTCATTCATGTTCTTATCTCCAACACTGTGAAGCTGACCTTTATTAACCATGTTTCTACTTATATAATTCGGCTTATTAATATTGACGGTTTTACCGATTGGATTTTCAGACACCTTATCATCATCTTCCTGTTTAATATGCGTATCTCTTATAGTAGCTATATCCCCCGGAAGTGTTTTGCCGGATGCATTGTAATTAGCTTTATCTAAGGATTTTCTCTGCGAATTGTGATCAGAATATCCGTACCCCTTCCTCTGCATAACTTTCTGACGAATAGCGCCGCAAACCTGTTCCGCATCTGTAGGATCGTGATATCTATCCATCTGATCCTGTATACACTTATCCCACAAAAAGGATTTAGCGATCGGTTCATAATACTTTGTCATTATAACAAAATTAAGCGCCTTATCAACGTCATCTTCCTCTTCTTCGCTTTCATCTTCAATGTGTTCTTTGTCTTCGGAAACTGGCACAGATTTATTCTTATCACTATTAATACCAGATTCACTCCATTCCTGATCGAGAGATTTACCGTATTTGCTTCTTATCGAACCGCAAATCTTCTGTGCCGATTCTTTACTTCCGTACCTTTTCTCCTGATCCCTCAAACATTCATCAAAGGGATAACTAGCTTTAAGAAACTTAACTATTGCTTCCATTGATTTATTCACACCTTCTTTACTTCCACTATCGAGTTCAACTCCTTTAGCCGCCGTTTCCACTTCGGATGCCTCCTTAGAATCATCAAACTTTCTCTGGATTATCGTATTTGCATCGTCACTCAAATCTTTAGATTTAGCTTTGGAAATGCTTACTGCTTCAATGAGAGAGTATTGGTTTGCTGGTTCTTTTACTATACTTATCTCATTAAGTTCAATCTTCTTTAATATCCTTATGACTTTGCCGCTTTCTTTATCTATCCTGTCTTCTCTGTCTAAAGCTTTCCCGCCAATAGAAAATCCCGAAAGAGTACCAGATTTGACTTCGTTCCAAGCTTCATCCGCAGTAACACCCTTTCCAAAAACTTCAACAACCATTTTTATTCCGGGAACTTCTTTATCGTAATCTTCAACGTTCCACTGGAGAACCTTACCTATGGGTTTATTCTCGTGCTGTTTCATTATAAGTCCCCCAGTCCGAGATACAAAATCCATAAAAGCTTCCTTTATAGTATCCATAGGAACGATATCTCCCTGCCTATCGACAACTTCTACGGAAGCCCACCCTTCGACTAACCGTTTTTCATCGTCTTTTATAATCAAATTAGTAAATTCTGAAACTCCCATTTTAAATCACTCCGTGAAATATAACAGAAACAATTACACTCATAAATGCACTTACAACTGTTGCGGCAAGAACTAACACCCATCTTGACTTTGCAATCTCTTCTTTACGTCTGGTTTCCATATTTTGCATTCGTTCTTCGGTAAGAGATACTTTAATCATAAAACTGTTTAGATTAGTAGACATACTTTTGACATCTGAATCAATACCTTTAACGAGATCGAAAACATTATCCAACCGCTCTTCCACCTTAGCCAACCTTTCTTCAACAGAATATCCACCCATATTAATATTCCTCCTTTTACCCGTAAACAGCTATGGTTGCCCCCGAAACAGTACCCGAAGACGTAAGTACTATAGCAAGAGACCTGAAAGGTAGCTCCGAAGAAAATTCATAAATCTTTCCCGAAGCTGTAAGAGCAATAGCCGTAACCAAAGATGCAGAACTGATTACATTCCCTTCCGGATCAACTGGAAAAACTGAAATGTCCAAAGTAGAAGTTGAACCGAGAGTAGCTATAACCGATATCCCAAAAATGGGTTGGGATAATTCATAATTATAAGTTACGGAAGTTGGAGGAGTCCCATCTGCAATTAAAACTTTAAACGGGGTTCGCTTCGCCAAAAACCCAAGACTTTCTTGAACTGTATTAGTATGATTCATAATAAGAAATGGATCACCAGTTAATAAAATTGGTTACTAAGTAAGAGCGGCATACTGCTTAACCGAAATGTCATAAAATTCCCGATAGAACCCCTTAACTCCTGTATCGAATGTTTGTTTATCGACTAATACCAAATAGATGTTACCATTATAAAGGTTCACTCCGATAAGTTTCTTTATAGCATTTTTCATTGTTCGGAAATCCTGAACGTTCCTACTACCCGCTACCAAAGAAAAGACTGCTTCATAAATATACCCGTTCCACACCTGAGAAACTGTTAAGCTTTTCGGAATAAGAATAAATGTATCAAGCAATCTATAATAATCTATAGCTTTAATGTTTGTAAGCAAAACAATAGGAGTTATTCCGATCGATTGAAAGAAAGAAAGCAAATCCGAATAGAATGTATCTACCGAAATGGTTTGTTTATAAGAAAATGATTCCGAAATTGGTAAAGAATCTGATAGGTTAATTATATAGTTGGTCACACTGCAAAGATTAAAACTGAGATAATAAAACTACTTCCCCCAAAATATTCTTACAACCGACAACTTTCTTCGGTTCATCTTCCTAGAATGCCCCTGTAACGCAACAGAACGCCCCAAATTTGAAAGTAAGTACCCCGTCTGGTATATTTGTACCTTTTATCGGTTTAAATTGCCTTATTGGTCAAGTTTAAGAAATATATTCAGCTGGAAAGGGGAATAAACACTTTTGCGGTTATCTCGAAAAACTCCCGATAAAACCCCCGCACATTCGTATCGTATTGTTGCGAGTTTACCCTGAAAAGAAAAACAGTTTCATTTTTCGGGTACTGTTGTATAAACTTATTCAATATAGAAAGAAACTGCTTAAACTGCTGAGCATCGGGAGAACCAGCTATCAATTCGAAATTGTAGTTATAAATGTAACCATTAAAAACCGTTTCAACTTCCACGTTTTTGGGGATAATTATAAGCGGTGTTTCCCTGTAATAATCAACGGTTTTAATATCCTTTAAAAGAACTACATCTGATATCCCTACTAAATTGAGAGCATAGATAAGAGAAAGATAGAAAGACATATTAAAAGTAAACACTTCAAACGGAAACAGAGAATCCGACTGTTCCCGAATTATAGAAAAGAGCGACCGCAAATCTGTGATATCTATCTGTTCTAATAAATGCACTATTTGAGAAAAATTCTTGCTTTCAGAAATATTGATTTCTTCCGAAAAAAATCTGGAAAACGCAAATTTAATGGTTTCTTCGGGAACAAAAAGATCGAACAGCTTACGAATTACCTCAAACTGCATCGAAAGATCGTTGGGAATAATGTCTTCCATAAATTCCCGCCTACTTATAAACGCTATAAACTCAGCGGGAGAAATCGATTCAAAAATTGTATGCAAAAGAGAAAAGTTGATTTGTTCTTGGGGGGTAATCTTTTCCAGCACTTTAATGTAAATATACGCATTAGCAAAGAAATCGACAATAGGAGATAACGCTTCGTTAAATGCTCGGAATGCGCTAAAATGAATCTGCTCCAGCAAAGTAAAAGATTCTAAAACCCGCTTAATTGTTTCTTTGTTTAACGATAAATCAATTAAAGAAATGGATTCAGAAATCTCTCTTTTTAAAATAAACCCAAAAATTTCTTCTATTGAAACTGTTTCGGAAAGGGAACGAACAAAAGAAAAGGAAAGGGAATCTGAAATTACCGAAATTGCATCGGTCAACTCTTTAAGAAATGAAAAACTAAACTGCTCTGTCATTGAAAGCAAATCAGATAATCCGAATGCGAGAATTTCAGAAATTGGATTGTTTGATTCACCAAAATAAACCAAAACAGTTCCGAATAAACTTAAAACCGAATTTGGGGAATTGCCGGATTCTTGCGGAGAAGAGGAATCAAAAACTTCGCAATAAAAGGTAAACTGGGATTCGCCGCCAACCATGCTATTTGAAAGGATAAAGGTATAAGAAGAAGAGGTCGCCGCAGAAATCGCAACCCCGTTAAGATACCACTGATAAGTATACGGCGAAGTTCCCCCCGAAACGGAAACAGTTAAAGTTTGGGAAGGAGACTGGTAAGAATAAAGATTTGCGGAAGTGGGAGAAATTGAAATGGTAAGCGTCATAAAAAAGAAATAGGATAAGGATTAATAGACTATTCTTTTAGCGAAGGTCTTGGTACATCTTTTGGGGTAAGAAAATCTATCTTATCTTCCAGCTGTTTGATTTCGTTCTTCAGAAAAAGAATATTGCTCACCAGCGCATTAATAACATTTTCATAAAGAGTATCTGTAGACAGTTTCGCCGCTTCATAGTGCTGTTTTATTTTCGCTAAACTCTCGTCAATTTTCGTTTCTAATTCACTCGTCATAATTATTCCTAATGTGAATTGAATCGTAATTATTAAGGTTTATTATTTATACTACTAGGAATATGGTAAATCGGCTAAGTCTATACTTACTGGTGGAATCTAAGCATTATAACACCGGGTGCTCCACTTCCGCCAGTACCAGAACCGCTTCCTCCTCCGCCTCCACCATAATTGTTACCGGAACTTGCATTTCCACTAATAATACCATTACTACCGCTTCCAAGCGAACCACCTCCACCCCCTCCAGAACTACTACTAGTAGTAACACCTAACCCTCCGCTCTGTAAATTTGAACCTCCAGAACCGCTAGTGACATCACCACCACTAGTAAAAGCTCCTCCACCGCCTCCACCTCCACCTATTCCAAATGCACCTATACTACCATTACCGCCATTACCACCATTACCATCAAGAACACCAGCACCACCACTTCCACCATTAATTGTACCAAATGGTGTAACACAACTACCTCCTGCTCCTCCGTATCCAGCATCCGATGAACCCGGTGAAGCTCCTGCTCCCCCATTAGCTGTAAATAACCCAAATGACGTTGCACCCCCATTAGAACCGGGTGCTCCACCTCCACCTACCGTATATGTAAAAGTCTGTCCAGAAAGTACTGGTATCGTAACAAATATAACTGCACCACCACCCCCACCACCAGTATATGCATAGCCGTTGTTTCCTTCGCCTCCGCCGCCGCCCCCAACAAGACACAAATCCAAAAACCCATTTGCGGGTGCTGTGTAAGTTAAATTTGTACCGCTTGTAATAATGGTTGTTAACTGAAGAATATTTGCGACAGTTAAATTTCCAGCTATAGACATATCTCCAGAACCGTTGTCGAGAGTATTTCTGACCGTTAAACTTCCAGATGATGATGTTCCTGTATATATCTCACCCAAAACTATAAGATTCGCAGCATTTTGATTATACGCACCGGGATTATTTGTGTTCCCACCATCTATAACAACTGCGGCTGTAGGATTAAGGAGAATAATATCTGAATCACCATTCCTTCCATCGTTACCTGCTGCTATTTCTAAAACACTATTTTCCGAACTTGACCCCCAAAATGCATAATTCGCCATTGTATCATGGTAAGCAATTATACCATAATCCGAATTTGTGTTTCCAGAAGATTGAAAATAAATTTCTGCAACATTTCCACTAGTATTTCCAGTTAAATTTATTGCTCCACCATATCCAATAACATTACCATAAGGTAGAGTTAAAGAACCAGACAAATCGAAATTTCCACTATAACTTCCAGACATTTCTATAGTAGAACCGCTAATAGTTATTCCATTCCCACCAGTAAAAGAAGGAGCCGATGCCGAAATTGTTACTGCGCCCGTAGACCCCGATATCGTTATACCTGTCCCAGCAGTAAGAGAAGTAACCCCAATATTTGTTATTGTAAGAGGATTTGTCCCGCTTACACTAATACCAGCCCCCGCCGAAGCTGAAATAATGCCCGTATTTGTTATAGTAATTCCGCTAAAAGAAATACCTGTACCGCCCGCTAAATTATATGAACCGCCTGAAATTTCTCCTGCTACTGATAATGCGCCCGCTACAGACATATTTCCTGAACCATCGTTATACGTATTCAAAGTATCTTGAAACAAACCATTTGTATGAAAATATAATTGTTTATCAGTTTTTGGATTAAAAATAAACCAATAATTTCCCGAAGTATCACCAGTTACACCATTATACCACAAATTATTAGTATCATTAGCAGTGCCATCAAAAACAAAAGGATTTGAGCCCGACACGACATTCATATATATATTAACATTTCCTACACCGTTAACCGTATTTTCATTAGGAATATATATTGAATTATTAGCGGTAATTAAACCAGAAATAGTTAAATTGCCAGTTAAATTAAAATTTCCGCTATAGCTTCCAGACATTGCAATGCTTAGCGGATTAGTCCCACTTACAGTAATTCCGTTTCCCGCCGAAGCTGAAATAATCCCAGTATTGCTTATTGTCAGTCCGCTTATGCCAATTCCAGTCCCCGCAGTTAAATTATATGAAGAAGCTGACATACTTCCCGATATAACTAAATTCCCCACAGAAGTAAAATAAGAAATTTCCGCCCCAGAAGCTATATTATAAGTTCCGAGATTGCCGGAAGAATCGACTGTAATTTGATATGCGGAAGAAGGGATAGTCATAAAACAAAATGGTTAACCGAATATTAAAGCATTCGAATTAAAAAAATGATAGGAATTTAGTTTCCTATCGCTATCATTGTTCCGTTAGCTACGTTTATTGTTGGTGCAGGGATCGTCAAAACTGTAGTTGAAGCCGTAACGCCGCTGGAAGCACTGACTGGGAAACTTGCCGTGGAAACCAGAGTTCCGACCGCATCCGTAAGAGTTGTTATTCCTCCTCCTTCGCCTCCAAGAGCATATCCCGCACTTTGAACCCCCTCTGTATTAAAAATATAAGTAAGGGATTCTTTTGAATCAAGCAAAAATGGGGTTGAAGTAAAAGCTATCGGGAATGTAACTGTCTGCGCTGTTCCGGAAGTATTCGAATAATTGAAAAACCTGCCTATGAATACCTTTACTCCAAGAACTTCATATTCGACATAACTGAAAGTTCCGCTAGTAGTACCAGAAAGCGATGCAAACTCGTCTGTTGAAACTGTAAGGGGAATCTGAATACCATTAAAAGAGATTGTCCCCGCCTTTCCAAATTCTATGTTCACATAAGAATCCGAAGGGGTCGAAAGTTTTATTCCCATCTAAATCCCTTCCAGTATTATATAACCGTTTGTAGCTACACTCGCCATAGAAGCGGGGAAAGTTATGCTTGCAGTCGTAATAGTAAGCGTCATTCCTGTCCCATTCTCCACCGTATAGGGTGTGAAAGAAAACGCTCTCGGAAAGGTTATAACCTGAGCCGTTGCTGTAGTGTTCTCATATCCATCTGAATAAACAATAACTTTCTTATATCCATCCCCCCTAAAAGGTTCTGAATACATAAGAGACCCAGCAGTCGTACCCGCCAAAGTAGTAACATCAACACCAATTCCGCTTGAACCAACATCTATTCCGAGTGGAAATCCCCCGCCAAAAGCTGAAGTTCCGTTAACTACAAAATCGGTAACATTAGACCCGACATATTCTCTCTGATCGAGATAAAAAAATTCGCTTCGTTTAAGTGCCATATCTAAGAAATATGAAAGTAGTTAATAAAATATGCTATTCTTTATTCCCCACTTCCATCAATTTTAGAATTGAATCTTATGGACAAACTGAATAGAATCCCCCGAAACTACATTAATTGCCGCAAATACTTGGTGAGAAAGCATAACTCCAGAAGATGCTGTCGTTGAATTGAATAAGCCTTCCTCAGTTATCGCATAAGAAGCGGTAAAGTTGAAAGTTCCCGTAAACTGAGCAGTATCATTAGCTACAGAAGTCGTAACGAGAGCATTGGAAGTAGCAACCCTCATAACTTCAGTTCCCAAAGCGGTATCGGTAACTGCCGCAGCCGTAGTTCCTGTTCCAACCGCCATAGCATTAATATAAAGCGTTTGAGAGCCGTCTACAAGCCCTGCGACAAGAGCTATACCTACATTAACAATGAGATTTTTTACTTCCCTTTCCTCTAAAAGAACTCCCTCTTTATTAAAATGCTTAATAGTAAAACTTCCGATTATGGGTATATATTCAATACCAAAAGTTCTGGTTAAGAGAAATTTTCCATCTTTAAATCTTAATGCTAGACGATCCAACATACAACTCCAATAGAATTAAAGATAATATACTTTCCTAAAAATTATTGGTTAATATGCGCACTTCAAAAATAAACTCTATCCAGTCTTCCCCCCTCTGTCTCATCTGAAGATTGGAAGCATTTTCAAGTTTCACATAAATTACCCTGTCACCGCTTATAGTTATATTTGAAGTAGAAAACTTCTGAACCGTATTAATTATAAGATTGATAATATCCGAAGATTGGTATACCTGACCATTTGACTGGACTGTACCATTCTGGACACGGACATCCGCTTCAATTTTTGCGGTTCTAAGGTTCTGCATTGCGTTATACCCAATCCACTCATATTCTTCGTCTATCTGATAAACAACAGCACTATTATTAACCATATCTATAGAAATTGCTTTAACATTTTCGATATAATAGACCGTAAAAAAAGTAGAAAGAAACGTACCGACAACTTCTTCCGCAAAAAGAAAATCTATCGTTTCAGTTAAAGTATCAGAAACAGGAATTAAAACGTCTGAAAGATTAACGTTATAATTCGTCATTCAACCACCAAATAAAAAGTAGACCTGCACTGATAATGCGGAAAAAGAGGATTGTCTTCTTTCCAGAATCCGGGGAACTCTCTTTCGCTTTCCTCCTTAACAATGCGTGTCAATTCCTCCATGCTTACCCCGTTTTTGGTTCTCTCGGTAATTCTTTTACAGGTATCGGTTGTACGGTAATCCATCGCATTATACCACCTATATTTCGCTTTATCGGGTTCTAATCCTAAATCCGCTTCTATTATCTGATAACTTCTCCGATTAGCCTCCATATAAAGAGAACTTAATGCCGTTCTGCTCACTTCTGAATATTCATCCTTAGCAGTATCTACCAGCTTATCGACTATTTCTTTAGCCTTTTCTGGAGTTGTCGGATTTTCTATTTCATCCGCCAAGCTTTCTAAATCCTTTTCTGAAGCATCTTTTATACCTTTTGAAGCAATATTTATAACCCGATAAACCAAATCTTTAACAAGCTCTTGATTTAAGGTGTCTTCAGAAATAACAAACCCATATCTCTGAAACAACTCATCCCGAATATCCCGAAAAACCCGACCAGAATATTCAGCTATTCTTCCGAGTGTTTCGTTCGTCAGAGAAGAAAGAATTTTTTTAACTATCTTATTCAAATCTTCCCCGGAAATGTTAACTCCGCCTATCTTTACAGATTTAATTTCATTACCAATTTTATCGCCGAGTTCCCTTCCCGCATTTGAAATATCTTCCTGAACAGTTTTATGAAACCAATCGCTTTTTCTGGAAAGATTGTATCTAGGACTACCGTAAAATCTCCTAGACCACACTCTTTTCTTTCGGTAAACCATAGAATTTATCCTCCAAATCCAGATTCATTTACCTTATTCTCCGAATTTCTATCCTGTTCAGTTTCGCTTTTTGGGGGTTTAGCTCCCTGTTCATTCTGCGATTGTCTAGTCTGTTCCTGTTCTGCAAGTTCCTTTTCGGGATGCTCAAGCAAGTCCTGTCTTTCTGGAGAATCTACATACTCAAAGTTAAGTATACCTCTGTTATCCTTTTTAAGCCGTATACCAAATCCAAGCTGTTTCATTATAACCGCTAAATCGATTCTCTTTTGGGCTATATCCAATTTCTTCAATTCATCCTCCAACTCATTTCCGTGAAGAACAATGTTGTAATCGTAAGCACCCAGCATTTTAGACAACCACTCAAGAAACATATTCCAGTTTCTCTGCGAATCGTTAATTGTCTGCGAAGTAGCCGTTATCTGCAATCCTTCGTTAGCTAGACCTCCACCTTCCAAACCTTCTAAATAAATTGGTTGAATACCGTAAACCGCACCGATCGCTTCTCTGTATTCCTTTCTGGATTCGACCCATTGAAATTCTGAGGGTTTAAGAGAAAATTCCTGATATTCCACTATACGCTTTGTGTTCTCTTCTCCTTCAACTACAAGAGGATAGATCATATAAGGGTTTTCTCTTGCCTTCTGCATCATATATTCCCATGCTCCCCTAAACTGATCATACCTTCCTTTTATTATCAATAATGCTTGCGGAGACCTCTGTAAGTTATATGCATCGACTATAAACCTGTCCATTTTAAGGAGAGCCAAAACCTTTAGATAAATTGAATAAAGAGGGGGAACACCGTATCCCTGAGAATTACTCCACCGCTTCAGATGATAGATTTCACTTTCCGCAAAATATACTGGTTTTTCTTCTTCCCTAGCTCCGAACCAAGCTTCCAAAGTAGAACCGCCACAAGTAGGACATCTAGGTATTTCTGTGTCATTTTCTGGAAGCGTTATAAGTTCCTTTCTATGAAGCGGACAAAAATAATACCGCTCTCCGTTTTCTCCTCTTCCTCCACCATGAGCAGTTAAAATAAGCCGCATTTTTTCGGGGGTAAGTCGGAGTATATCAGTGACTTCTGCACCAATTAAATTATTGTTCCCATCGTAAATATAATCCTTCTGCAAAAACAAATATCCGTTATCTGTAATGTTAACATCGTTATCAACTTCTTTCAAAACTTTAATAAAAGATTCCCCAAACTGGTTTTTAGTAGAAAGAAATTTACTCAGTTTAACAGATTCATCGTAATCGGGAGGGCGTGTCAAAGAACCGTCATAAGGACAAACATCCAAATCTTCTTCAAATTCCCTTCCACATTTAAGACATTTACTTTTAAACTTTTCCCGAATATCGAACCCGTTTTTGAATGTCTCCCCCGTAATGGTTCTGACTATGGTTCTTAAAACGTCAGAAGCATAAGTAATATCATAAAGCCACCGTATTGAAAAAAGCATTATGGGAACTTTCTCTACTTGTCCCCCCGCTTGAATATAAGGAGCAAAAGGAATAGGATAAGTTTCGGGTCGGGGATTGGTTGTTCCACTTCTAGAATCGAGTTTTCCACCCCTTAATCTCCTACCCATTCTAGTTATAATATTAGCCATATAACCTCCATAGTATACACATTAATTAATTATGCTACTTTCCTCGCATATTTTAACAAACTTTGATAACGCTTTTGATTTCTGCCAAGTTTAACCGTACATTTCTGACATATTCGAGTATTGATTTTATGAATAACAGTCGTATTTTTCCCGCAAACTAAGCACATTTGTCCGTTCAGAACCAATTTAGACCCCAAATATTTTCTAAAAACATCTGTCCGTTCCATAATCCTTTCTGCGTCTTTATAACAAACTTCTAATGTTACTGGGAAAACGTATTCTCGTTTAGAATCACATAGGGGGCAAACTGTTTCCGTAGGGAATGGTTTAGTCTTTACCCCAAGCGGATTATATCGATCCCAATCTGTAATTTTCGTTCCTTCTCCGTACGCACCACGTTCTGCTCTGCTTACCACTTATTTCATCTCCATTATTTCACCCTATTCTGCTCTGACGGAAAATCCCCAATAACAAACCATTTAGCATCTTTTATGAAAGGTCTAGTATCGAGATTCGGCTTCAAAGAAAAATCCAATCCCATATCAACCACCTTAATAGTACCGCCGCCCTTATCTATAAAAGTAACAGCTAAACTATCTACCAAATCATCGTGAATATTTACATCTTTACTTAACCTTAATTTACCTATTACATCATATTTTGCTGTATAAGAAGAAAACTGATACAAAAATTTAGTATCGTTTCTGTTAAGCTTTATCGTTTTTTGTTCTAAAGCCAACCTGAGATTACCATACATAGTATCTCTGTTGTGTTCAGTAAATTCTACCCCATAAACAACGCTTCCGAGACTGGTTCTAAGAAGATCGTATATTCCAGCACCAACCCCAGTTTTATCGACATAAATCCGCTCGAATTTAATCGATTTAGACATGTTAATTATCTTACCGACCAACTCTGGAACTGAAGATTTAGATATTGTTTCGACATATTGAACCATTCTATTTCCGTTAGCAAATTCCCTGAGGATAGTAATAGCGGTATCATCTTCTCCAGAATATGCTACATCCAACCCCAAATAATATTTTTCATCAGAACTGATATCCGCCGGAAATCTGTATTCATAATCTTCCGCACACGAAAAAACCAATGAAAAGGGGAAAAACAAACCAGATTCATCTACAAACTGTGCTTCGTATTCTTGTGTAAACTGAAGCGGAGTTTTTATCTGTCGTTCTCGGTCTAACAGTTGTTTTGAAAAGTATGGATTTTTAGTAGTTGGAACAACATATATAGAAAAATCCCTATGCGCTTGATTTTTCGCCATTTCAGTAGCATATAACTGATAAAAGTATCCCCGTTTTCCATAAGGAGTAGAAGAATAAATTGCTTGCGAACCTTTAACACCCAACGAAGGTTCTAGCGATACAAACACTTCGTCTGGAATAAACGCCGCCTCGTCAAAAATGATCATAGTAGCGGTAAATCCCCTTATTCCCTCACCAGTTCTTCCTGCGGGCAAACAACGAATTATAGAATTGTTATCGAATTTTATTTCAGTAATAGTAAGCTTTCTAGTATGCTTCTTAATAAGAATATTAGTAGAAACATACCTGTAAATGTGATCGAAAACAACTTTAGCTTGACGAAGATTCTGCGCTACAATAATAATATCCTGATCAGTCTTAACAAATGCATTCCAAAGCGCTTTTGCCGCCAATGTTAAGGATTTGCCTATCTGCCTTCCGCCAACGATTATAACGTTCTTGCTGTCATCTTCTAATATTTCGACCTGAAAAGGAAGAGGTTTTATTCCGAGCATTTTCCACATAAACAGCGTTGGACTTTTCAGAATTGTTTGAAATTCCGCATTACTCAGAACTTCCGCCATCTATTGTATCATCTCCGTCTTCGTTAGTAGCGTCAGAATTGGAATCTTCGGATAATCGCTTATTTATTTTATTAGCTATATCTTCTCCAAATTCACTTCTAACCGCATTCAAAACGTCTTCAGAAGCACCGACAACCATCTGATTAGAACCGATATTCAAAATATTATACTTATTCTGATTAATTGAACCGAATTTCAACTTATAGAGAATATCCAAATTTCTAATAAGACTATTCTGCAAATCAGTCACATTCTTATTAATGTTTCCACCCTGAGTAGATTCTATAAATTGAGAACGTATCAACCGCTGATTCTGCTCTTCCACAAGAGATTCCAATGAAGAAATAACCGCTTCTACGTTCCGGGTATTCAGTGCGCCGGTTTCTTTCCAAACTTCGGTATACGCACAAACAGAATCTTTCTTATATGCCGGACACTTGTCTCTTATAATACAGGTATTACACTGAAGCCCAAATTCCAAAAGTTTTCTCGAAAAAATAGCGTTTGTAGGAGACTTAAATTTAGCTATTTCCTTTATTTTGTCCCTTCCCATTGAATCTTTACCTTCCGCAAATTCTGGAATAGACCCGCCATTTCTCAAATAATCCTTATATGCAGGAATATTAGCGTTAAGATGCTCAATATAAAGCATAAGCTGGTATGCGTTCCAAGCATTCAAAGGGTGAATATTCTTTTTCGCTAAAACAGATTGTCTTACCTGATCAGAAAAAATATTCCAAAACCGATCCTGAACCGCCGCATTCAAAACATCGGCATCATCTATATTGTAAATTTTTATCTTCCCAAACTTCATAAAAAATACTTTACCCCAACGAGAAGCACTTGACCAAACCGTAGAATCGACACTATCGACAGATTCTTTTATAGAAAGCAAATCGTGTTTAGTAAATTCAGAAAGATGAACTTGCCCACCCGCTTCGACAACTTCCCTAGCCATTTCTTCTGCGTCTTCCGCCTTCTCTGAAGAATTAATAAAAGTAAACCATTTAAACCCCTTAGCAATCATTTCCTTAACAAACGGAATACCCTCATCTCTAGTAAATTGTATTATAATGTGAGAAGCAATCCCCGCATCCAAATACATTTGTCTATACCCAGCAAGCTTTTCCAGCGCTAAACCGTCTCTCCTGTATTCGAATGCGTTTTCATAATAATCTGAATGAGAAACCAACCAATCTATGTATTGATCAAAATACTCGTCATCTTTAGATTCGTTGACTATTTCTGATAAGATTTTCGACCTCTGCGATTTTTTGGTAGAATAATCAAATCCGGGGGTTATGTATGCCCTGACTTTATAATTAATCTGCCACCTTTTAAGAGATTCCATAAGATAATTAGCGGACTGCAATTTATAAAATGAAATGATTACCCCAAAAGAGGGATAGCCCTTAGAAAACATCTTATCAATAAGCGCATATTCAGATTCGACCCCCGAAAGATAAAATTTAATCATTTATACCTCCTAAACCCTATGTACTCGCATAACTGGTTTTCCGATTTCAACATCTTCCCTTTTGGAAATATAAATCTCTTTCGCTGGAATTTTACTGAGAAGCTCTAATATACTTCCTGCTTCGTTTATAAGCCGATGCACTTCTTTGGAAACATTTAAAGCAGGAACTAAAAATATCTTCTCTTTAGACAGACCCCGATCCTGTATAATGCTCATCAACTGCAAATCTACGAAAGGAGCGACAAAAAAGAACGCAAAACTTCTAGAAGGAAGCTGTTGCATATCCCTAATCCTTTTCATTGGGTATAATTTATTAACATCTACATCAAGATAGTTAAAGAATATTATAACGTGATTAAACGATTCCGTAAGTAAAGGAACATCTATATTAGAATCTCCCTGAGTAACCAAAATTACGAAATAATCCTTCTTTCTAAGTTTAACCGCCAATCTATAGATAGATGAATCGTTCAACCTGAGAATGTCGATGTTCTTTTCTGGATAGTCCCCAATAAAAACAACGGTTTTATTTCCCTCGTTTTCTATCTTCTTAAATGCAGATGCAATGGAAATAAATTCTCCTGTTCGTTCAAATTTTACTATTGTTGCCGCCAAATCGGAAAACTCGGAAAAACCAAGCTTCCCTGAATACAGTTGTGAAATTATCATAACAGTTAATACTCACTGAGTTTAAAAAACTAACTGTTTTCACTCAAATATTTTTCAATCTTAATAAAAAGATTGTCTGTTTCAAAAATACCGACCGTTCTATTACAATGACTGCAAAGAAGCCCCCTTATTTTTCCTGAAGCATGATCGTGATCAACATTAGCAGTTTCCATATTCTTATAAATAATGGGACTCATTCCTTCTACGTACCAGAGACGAAGGGGTTTTCCGCATATCTTACATTTCCTACCCTGATCAACCCATAATTTACAATATTCTGCATAAGTTATTTGAATACCACGTGTCTTCCATACACCCAACCTTTTATGAAACCAGCGCAAGCTTCGTTTATTTCTTGCCAAAATTAAACACTTCCAAAAGATGCTCTGCTGTTTTATCTCCTACTATCTCGGCAAGTTTCTCTTTTTTAGCTGAAACTATCTTCTTAACTGAACCAAATTTCTTTAATAGCTCTGTAGATTTGACCTTTCCTATTCCCCCGAAAGTGCTGATAACATCTATAGTTTCTTCTTCGAGAGTTCTGTTCTTTTTTTGAACTGTATTTCCTACCCAAATACCGCCCTCTTCGGGTTTTCCTATCTTCTCATTAAGAGAGATAATAAAATCGATAAACTGCCGAGATTTTCCGTAATCCTGTTCCGTTTGTTCGGGTTTCCATCCGTGGGGTTTATCTCCAACGACTACAATAGAAACATTGTGCCAACTTTTGATGATAGAAGTCAGAGTTCCTATGAACCGTGCTGGTGTAAAAGACATATATTGTCTCCAATACGAAAGATAGGGTTGAACCGTATTAGAAAGTGCGACATTCTTCCTAATAATCCCGTAATCGTAAAATCCCTCAATAACAATCAAAATCTGATAATCTTTGTATTGTTCGAGCCCTTTAAGTTGTTGCCATATTCTACCATCGACAACAGAAGACATAAAATCCGTAATGCTCTTTCTTTCTATAACGATTTTAGCATCTTCGCCTAAGAGAATATAATCTCCATAATTAAGCGCATCTACCTGAAATTCAACACCCTTAAATTTTAGCTCTTTAATGATTTTCTGATCTTCTCTAGAATCAACTATCAACATCTTCAAACACCTTAGTCCTATCTATAAATTCGTAAAATTTTCTTCTTTGTCTTATTAGTGATAATCTTATGTAGTTTTTATTTTCCATTTCTTCTAAGAATGCTGAAGCAACCCTAGAAAAGGTCACGTCTTCCATATTATCTAAAAAGAAGCCCAGCCGAAAATAGTGCTGGACTAGTCTCTTATACGAAATATACCGAATATTTGTATTCAGTAGCAACGAATTAAAAGTAGTAATCAAATTACTCCTCAACAGCGGATTTAATTGCTTCTTCATTTGGAAAACATTTGCTCCTCCAATCGCAATATTGACAATACCAAGTAATATTTTTTTCGGGTATTCCTTCCCCCGGTTCTGTACTCCCCCACGTTTCTAAACCCTTTACAACCCTAGAAACCATTTCTTTCAGTTCCTTACCAAATGCTTCAATATCTTCAGGTGTAAGTTTTTCTGCAAAATATCTCGTAATGGTATCTTTAGTAGGATCATAACTTTCTTTCTCTTTTTTACTCTTTCTCCTATAGATTTCTGGAATAAGAGTATAAGCTAGAATAACACCAGAAGCTTCGATTCCTTTTACCTCTTTTAGCATCCAAGCATAAAACCCAACCTGTTTTCTATGATGGGGTTGCATTACAAAATTTGGAGCATAACCAACAAACTTCTTATCCACAATCCAACTTCCACCTTTAGAATCGATAAAAATCTCATCAACTGAACCAGTAATCTCTAACCCCAAAACTGATTCTGGAAGGATAAGTTCTGTTTCGTGACCATCAGATAGTGGAGTTTTGTGCAATTCCTGTCCTATCCAAACTTTATACATTCCTACGATGTCTTTTTTCCACTTTTCTCCTTCCTCTGCTAAGGTTTTCCGGGGTTCTGTATAATCAAAAAACAGTTTTCTAGAACATTCGTAAGAAGCATTTGAAACGTGTAATCCGGGTCTTCGATCTTCCTGATGAGAAATCACTTCTTCAATTATACCCTTTACATTAAAGTTTTCGAGTTCCTTCACAATATCAACCGCTTTTTCTACATTTCCATTTTTGTTTTCTTCCTCATTTAATTCCATATTATTTTCCCTCCTACGTTTTTAACTCCTACGAAATCCGCTATCTCTTTCATCCTCTTATTTTTTGCTATAAATTCATTAAAAATTGATTCGTTTTCCCCAAAACTTTTAGCACCGTTAAGCAAAAGATGTTTCTCCAACTCCACAAAAAGAGCGTCATCTTCTGGATAGATTGGAACTACTACTTTCACTACAAAATTTTCACCATATTTTTCGGAACTGCTTAATTTGCCAACCAGAAAATAGATATCTGATTTATAAAAATCTTCGATTTTATTATACAGATCATCATCTTCATTAGCAAATGCGATCGCTTCTATCGTACCCGTCTCATCCATAACAAAAATTTGTACCCGCTTTCCTTTTACTTTTTTGTGTTCGGGATTAAAGCAAATCCTGTTCGAATTGCAATCAGCACAGTGAACATACTCCACAATCTTTGGTTTATCCAGCGCTACAACCTTTATAACGATAAATCTCCCATCTTGTTGAAGTTCATTTATCTTCTTAAAGGGAAATCTCGAAACTTCGTCTTCCCGATTGTGCAATACTTTAATATTATAGATTTTCTTAGCCAAATCTTTATTTCCCGCAAGTGACGGATAGTTTTTCAGAGCCCACGCATATATTTCTTCTTCACTTATTTCTTCTGTCATTTTACATTCTCCATTTCTTAATATTTCACCGAAGACACCATTCTTTCCATTATATTGTTCAACTGATGTTCCAAATAATAATCTAAATTAAGCCTTTTCAACCCCTCTTCTACATTACTTATTCCGACTGGAAGCACATCATTCTTATTCTTCTTAGACCCCCGCAGAATCCAATATGACACAAAAGGAATTAAACTTTGACTTTCCCCATTCTCAGCAACTAACATATTATACGCCTTTACGTGTGGTGCTTGAACTTTGTATTCTTTGTTTTTCTTTACACTCTTCGTAATAAGCAAATCGCTTAAGTCTACCCGACCGCTTAAAAGAAGGACTTTTTTGTATTCCCAGAGTTTATTTAAACTATTCTCTATTTCAGAAACGTCTCCTTTTAAAATAATATCGAGCGCTTCTTTTTGAGTATTTTTCGCAAATTGTGTCCATTCTTTCCGTATAGCTTCTAAACCGACAATCTTAATAATTCCATTTGGATCAATTCCCGCATATTTCTTCTTTACTTCCTGCTGATTAGAACCCAAAAAGAACACCATTCTTACAAAATATTTATCTAAAGCAACTTCGAACGGGGCAATCTCTTTATTCAAAGCTTCAACAAGAATATTCGCATCTTCTTCTGATTTGACCAAACAAAATGCCGAATCTGTATCGCCATAAAGAACTTTTATATCATATTCAGTTTCTATAATTCTCTGCAATTCCTGTCTTTTTGCTTTTCCAGTTTCAGTTATAAATTCTGCCGCATCCGCATTAAAATATCTGAAATAAGGAGAACCTATAACTCCATAACTTCCATTAGCTAATATTTTAAAAACGTCAGACAACAATTTATATTCTTCAATACCCGTATCTTTGCCCTTTTTCTTATACATCTTTTTACTTTTAAGAAACACTTTTAAAATGGTTTGGAGTAATTCATAAAAGGGATATTTTGTTCGAGTATATTTTGTATGTATAACCGAATTAGGATAAAGAGAGCTATAATCGACTACTGCGACCGAGTTCCAGATTCCGACTGGGGGAGTTGTTATTTCTGCGCCTTTATATTTTCCTTCTTTATCGTTATGTTCTTTCGGTGCTAACCAAATTTGATATGTATCTCTGTGTTTCATTATGTAATTTTCTATTTCTGGAATTTGGGAAATAAAGAAATTGTCGCCAAAAACCGCAACACCAGTTTCTTTAGCAAGCAGAAAAATTGAATTTATAAGGTTATATTTCAAAATGAGACTGACTAAAATTCTAACGTCTCTCTGGTTATATATTTCTACTTCCGAATAATGATTTTCATCCATATTAGTAATATAATTTATTTCCAGTTTTTCTTCAAATCCTTCCTGAACCGCAATTTGAGAAAGGGGTGCGGGTCGTTTATGCAATAATTTTCCATAAATAGGAAGAATATCAATAAACATCATTTTAGAAAAATAAGCAAAATGGGGTTTATCTTTCAAATAATCGTAAAGCATTAAAAAATCGTAATTATCCCCGTTAAATGCTGTAACAAATTTGATCCTGTTGTTTTCGAGGAAATCTATTAAATCTTCTGGTCTGTGGAAAGAAATATAAGGTTCTGCTTTAGAATTTCTGATTACTTGAACACCTGTTAAGAATATCTTACCGTTCTTATCATTTTCAATATCCAAACAAGCAATGGTTTCTGGTGCTGTCCATTCTATAATACCGTCTGCGCCAAGTCTTCGCTCTAAATATAAAATATCCGCTTCAGAAACCGTTTTGCATTTATCTCTATACTGCTTAACGTAAAAGGGTGAAGAAACAGAAGTTTTAAACATTGGTACGTTTGTTTCTACCCTATCCAAATACATTATATTGATATTTGCGGGTTCGGATTTAATAACATTCGGTTCGCCAGTAAAATCTTTATCTCCATAAAAATAAGGATATTCTAATTCTTCAAATGATTTATAACTCTCAGAACCATCTGGAAGAAGAAGCCGCAAACCATTTCCGAAATAAGTAATATAAGAAGCTTTAATGGGATTCATACTGCCCCCTTTTTAATTCTAGCATCAAAACTATGCTGTATAGAAGGATAGTATATACATTGAGATTTATTATCATAAGGACAGATAGAAGAAGGAACTGAATTACAAGAATATAGATAACCGCCGTGGGATTGAATATAATCTAGCTGATATTTCGTATAAGAATGGTTATAATCCCCCGCTAAACTGAATATTCCCTCTGCTTTATTGCGTTCACCATTTTTTAGAAGAAAAGACGCTAAATGAACCCGCTCAATGTGATCAAGTTCGCCAGTTTCTACGATATCGTTTATTGCTCTTTTGATACAGGGTGGGTATTCCTGCTCGGTAAACTTTTCGAAATTAACTTCGATTTCTGGTCTGAAAGTAAATATCTTGTCCTCTTCAAAACCAAATTCCGTTACAAGCTTCTTAAAATTAATCCTTCGACCTCTGTACCTAACAGAAACGTTATTTTGGGAGGCTATTCTCATATCTTCGACAGCAAAGTTTGGATCGACTGAAACCATATAAGAAGAAGATTTCGAATTTATAAACCCCGGAACTCTCGCCATTCTATTAAAGTCGCCAATAACCGATGGATCAACAACTTCTTTCAATCCAAGCTTAGATATAAGAAATCTGCACGCTAATTTATAGAATGCCCCCGAAACTGGTTCATCAAAATCAAAATATGCCGCAACTCCCCTACCAGAATAATATAATCGTGTCGGAAGCGGAATAGAGTATTTTTCCAGCGATTTTATAAATTTACTGTATTTTTGTTTAAGATCATCCTTTTCACTGTGGGCATCGATATCAATATACATTGTATCAAATTCATCCCTAACCTTTTGATTAAGAGAATGAATAGAAAGATAGATATCCGATTCTCCGACTATATCATCAATGGAATAGATTATGTTCCGAAAAAGCCCAAATTCTCTAGGAAAGTAACTGTTCCGCATCCACGTGTAAATATTTGTTTTTGTATCGTAATCCATTACAATCTCCTCTAATTACGAAGAATACTGCTTTTCTGCTTCTTCATTAGTCGCATCTTGAAATCCCTCTGAATCAATGCGCAACCACGTAGATTTCTCCCAATCTTTTTGTCCCGATACTCTAACCCCCCAGCATTTTCTATAATCTCTCATCGTATTTTTTAGCTGTGTTTCGAAGAAAAGAACGTATTTAGAATAATAAGCGACAACTGTTCCACCCCTCATCTTATCTTTCTGATGATAGAAATTCATCGGATCAATAGAAGCATGATGAGACATAAATACAAACCCGCCCGTATTGTGCATTAATTCTTTAAGCGTAGCAAATAAGAATCCAGTAGCGTCTGCTCTTGCCGAAAAGTTTTCCACTACAGAATTAAATCCTTCCCTCATCAAAGCAGAAAATGAATCTAGAAAAAACACAAGATTTTTCGAGTGAGAAATGTGCTTATATATCGAATCGACTTCTGATGATTTTTTAGCTTCCATTAAAAACGTTCCAAGTTTACCTTTATCCTTTACGGTGATCATTATCGGATTACCTAAAAACTCCATTAAAGATTCCAGCGAATACAGTTTAAACAGCTTAAAATTCTGTTCTGTAAATTTGATGTTAAATCGTACTTCCAATTTCGGTTTCCAATAATCAAAAATACCCTGAAATCCCGATTCGGTATTTAGATAAACGACTGTAGCACCCTGAGAGATGAGATTAGCCGCTTCCGATAAAAAATAAAGACTTTTACCTGAAGACGGTCTTGCGTAAATTGAATAATATTCTTCGGGGTAAAAAACGCCAATGATCTCGTGAATGTTATTTAAAAATGATTTCATTTATTTTCCTCCTTATATTCCATTTTAATTCTTTTTATATGTTTGCATTCTCTGTGTCTGAACAAAAAGTCCGAACACGTACAAAACCACCCACCTTCTATATCAAATGAAACAACATGAAAAGAGTTGTCGGGATTCCGAGCAACCCAAAATTCCATGCCTACTCTGCACCTTCGAAAACCATTCCTCTATTTCCGTTATTAAATGTTTTTCGAACGGGTTTGCAAGCTACTTTATTTCCTTCCTTCAAAAGCGGGATAATCTGATCCTGTAGCTGACTTAAGATAATCTTTCCTGACGATCTGAAAACCTCGCCATTTTCTGTTCGGATAATAGCAAGCTTTGACGCTCCTCTCTTTCCTGTATATTCCATTATCTCAGCATTCACAATAATAATCTTTTTACCAAGTACACTATCAAGCGGATCGCTTTTTGGAAAACTTGCAAAATTGTTCTGTTTCGATATGTTACCAAAATCTACTATACTTCCCATTTTCTTTCATCTCCTTATGTTTCTATCTATGCTGGTTTTTGTGTGTTTTTTCTCATTTGTATTCTGTTCCGTAAAAAAAGGAACTGTTAATTTCTCCATCTTGTTTGTTAGAAGTCCGGGTCTTATCATAAAAAAGACAAGATCGATACCCATTTTAACTGCTATAGAAGCCGCCGATACTGTAAATGGAGTATACCCCATACAAACAAACTGCAATGTAAATTCGTCTTCTGGATAATACATCTTTATTTCTTCAAATCTCTCGCTTATCTTCTGAAGTTCAATGTCTTCTATACGCTGAGAATTTGACAAATAAACAATCTCTGAATCCTTAAACTCTGGAGCAGACCAAAATTCTGCCTGCTCTTTGTGTCTAAGAATATGGGGATAAATGTACACCATTTTCTTATCTGTGTGACTTTCATTACCCATTTTTATACCTCTATATTCTACTGTTCCTGAGTTGCGGTTTTCTTCTGATATTTTCCGTTATAGGGCGCAGATGTTTCCTTCGACATTTTGCTAAACAGAATTTGAGCTATCCGAGTTCCTTTCTGTAATACCATATCGCCTTTTTTACAATATCCTTCTTTAGTTGTAGTTTCTACTGTTGCACCCGTAGCACCGTGTGTTTTGCTTACCCTGCTAATATAGTTGCAACTGAGCAATCCGTCTGAGTTAAGAAGAGTTAGAGACAGCTTTCCCTTATATCCCGCATCGACTGCCCCGAATGTACCTACAAGACCCATCCGAGCGAAAGTAGAACGCAAAAATATAGTTCCGACAACATCGTTAGGGATGTTAAATTCCTCTGCTGTTTCTATATAAATAAACCTTCTATCAAAAGTCATGCTTCCAATAGTCATATCGTAGCCGTTCGGTGTAAGATTAGATTCTACAAAATTATCAGAAATCAAACCTTTTTCCTTTACCAATTCTTTTATTTCTTCATTACTTAAATACATTATTTCGCTTGCCCCCTTTGTTTTTTGTTTGGCAACCGTTAATCTTTCGGGTGTATTTAAGGTTTTCTTTTTTTGTGAAATCAGCGATTTTTGTTTTTGCGGAAAGCGAACTCCGAAATTGAATATTCTACCGGGCGAAATATAAGAACCAAATAATCGTTTACTACTCCGAAAATCCGTACAAATGAAAAAACGCAGTCTTCTCCAAATGGGGAAATATATATAAGGGGAAGCTGAGCAAGAGTATTTTCATCTATTTCGTTATTTTTAACAAACAAAAATATAGAAGAAAAATTCGTAAGATAGACTTTAAAAGACGTTTCCATTATAGATTTGGGAGGATTTGAATCCAAATCATTAAAATAAATCAGTTTAGTTTCGGGATTCAAAATGTTGCGACCAAACAATTTAACCAAACTTTCCTCCATTTCAATTTTCATAAAGAGAAATAGAATGATAGTTAATATTTCTAATGATAGAAAAGGTGTGCTACAGTGTCTACCAAACCCCCAACACTTCCTACTAAACAGACCAGAAAGAGGATTCTCGGTAAGATTGGATTTGAGAGAACTACCCCTGCCGCTGAAGAAAGGGTTGAAGCGATAAGACCGTAAGCGGTATGGGTTCTGCCGTGTTTAAAATCGGACACCCATTGCGCCCAGTTTGCTGTTGCATTTGCGCTTAATACTATTTAATCACCCTCTTATTTATTCGGAGTTACTGGAGTCGTTGTAGTAGGAGGAGAAGCTGAAGCAGGAATGGGAGTGGGAGCGGCGGCGGGAATGTCGTTTATCATAGATGTTATATCTGCTGAAAGAGCCGCAGTTTCGGGGAAAAGCGAAAGGACATCCTGAACCAGAGTTAGAAGTTCTTTATCGGTCGTTGGGTTGTCTTTAAAATACTGGATAAGTGCGCCAATTTTCCCGATAAGGGTTTTGTGCTTTGAAAGAGTAGTGTTCAGCTTTTTTGCGAGGGGTATTCCGACTACCAGAGCGGTTATTATTATACTTATGATTTCGGCGAGGAATATTTCTGATACCATAAAGAGATAATGTAATAGTAGCTAATAAAGATTTAGTTAAGATTGTGAATTTAATAATATATATAAAGAAGAATAAAAGATAGAACTGCTGAAGTTATATTTTATTATAACTATGGTTGACCGACCGACTGAACCGACCTTCCGGGGAGGGGGTGCGCCGGGGGTACTTAGTTACTGTTACTGTTACTGTTATTGTTACTGTTACTGTTACTAGTAACCAGAAACCAGTAACTAGAAGAAACACTAAATCTTAAGATATTTTTTAGTTTCAACTTCTTCTTCTTTTTTTTTCTTCTTCTTCTTCTTTCTTTTCTTTCTCTTTATTTATCTATTTAATTAAATAATTTCGGGTGATCTTCTTTTATAGATAAATAGGTTAATAGGTTAATAGGTAGATGGTTAGTGTTAATGTAAATAGATAAATGTAAATGTAAAATGTTAATGTAGAATGTTCTTTCTATAAAGCATATCTTAAAACTAAGAATAAAATTTACAATTTACGATTTAAGATTTAAGATTTAAGATTTAAGATTTAAGAATAAGATTTAGGATTTAAGAATAAGATTTAAGAATAGGATTTAAGATCAAACCGATTTTTTTGAAAAAGATATGCTTTTTTCGCTATAGTAAAACCCCCTAAAACACCCGATTTCACAGAGGTAGTTTTTGGGTTTTCGGGGTCGGTTTTTAAAATTTTATGGAAAATGTAACGGATGGTGCGTCTTTCGCCTAATAGAATTATGCGTTTTATCGAATTATAGGATCGATCGGATCAGATTATAGATTAGCGGATCAGCGGATTAGTAGATTAATAAAACAGTAGTCACCCGGGGAGATTGAATTAAGGATTACGGGAATATTTGGGGATTAGGGAGAGCGGTGAAAAGTGAAACAATTTTAGATTTTTAAGCTTTTAAGACCCGTTTTAAGAGTGTTTTTAGACCGATTAAGGATTAAGGTGCATTAAATCGAATTAAGGTATAATCAACCTATTAACCGATTAAACGATTGATCGATTTATTGACTAATAGAATAGATCGAATTATCGTTATATTGAATCCGCTGAATTTTAATCTTTAAAATCTATTTCGCCTCGCAAACCCGCTTTTTTCTAAAGGAAAACCGCAAACGAAGGTTTATAAGCTTCCACGTGCTCCCAACTTCGGTGGCAAAAACGACAAGACAAAAAGCAAACAAGAAACCACAAAACCCGACAGTTGCGGATGTCAGAAAAAGCGAAGCTACGATTTTCAGTAGTGGAGCAAGTTCTGAGAGAGTAAAGATAAAGATTCCACGTAAGAAGGATCAGCTTAAAGCATTTGCATTTATTCCCGATGCAAGAGATCAGATACTCGCACCTTCTGAGAGATACCCAAATAACGAAGGTGAAATTAAATTCGCTAAGCTTCAAGACTTCGATGGGAAGGATGTAATGATTTATTCTGCATGGACTGTCCCTAATAAATACGGACAAGTCAAAGTGTGGTTTAACATCGATAATAATGCATTTGTCGTATCTGATATGGGATCAGCATTTAGCCGTGCCGTATTTGACGGTCTTAAACTGAAGATTCCCGAAGAAGAGAAGGGATTTTTTGACGTGAATAAACACATGCTGATCACGACATACAAAAACAGATTTGGCAAGATCGCATATTCCAATAAGCCACAGCAAGCGGACATATCAATACTCGACAAAATCCGTGACATAAGGTAATCCCACAATTCTTTTTTTTTTTTTTTTTTTTTTTTTTTTTTTTCAATTTAATTTCCAATCATACAGTAGGTGTTTACAATGGATTATGAAATAAGGAAACAAGACAGATTTACGTTTGCAATTGTTCTGAGTGGTCGCACGATTTATAGGGGATCATACTCTTCGTGCAGACGACAACTGAAATCTTTTAAGATCAGAAATTCCGTAATTAAAGCGGAAGCGGGATTCTGATCTCTATTTTTTTTATCTGTTATATGACTATGTTTGTATGTCTATATGACGTATGATCTATGATAAGGAGGAGATAAGATGGATCACATAACATGGATAGAACAGCGGAAATATGCCCAAACCTTAGAGCGTAAGCGGAACGGATGGATATGCTAAAGCGCTTTAGGATTATTCTTGACACAGCGGTTATTTTATCGCTGATTACTATTATTTTTGGTATGGCGTATGTCATATCGAGTATGATCTTAGGTTATAGACCTGACATACTATATGAGATCGCCGTTAATTCATTTGTATTGGTGTTCATTTTGGGGATAATTGGAGTTGTTATGATTCCAATTACGGACTATGAGGAAAGAAGGAGGATGAACAAAGATGGAAGTTGTTATGACAGTCATCGACATTACCGTTAGACGATATCATGAGAAGGTCGATCCCGTCTATTATAAAACGGGTATTGATCAGATGGAAGGTTCTAATATGACCGCTATAAAGGTGTTTATCCCGTATGAGGAGAAACTGGAGAATGCTCTTATAGATGAGATAAGAACCGATTTTTCTCAGCTATTAAAAAGATTGAAAGAGGAGGAAAGAAACTATGACAAAACAGTTTGAAGCACAAATTGAAATAGAGTATGAACAGCATAGGAGGAAACATCTATGAGAAAAGAAATTGAAGAACAGATAAAGAACAATATTCCTGAGGAACCGACTTACAATTATAGATATTCACATAGACCCATTTCTGCTCCCGCTTCTGTTTCTGTTTCCCCTTCTTCTGCTTCGCCTTCTTCGGATCATCCCGATCAGTGCGAAGTTATAAAGAAATCAAATGAGATAGGAATTTTTAGGAAAGCACGTATGAGGTTCTTACTTGACGGAGAAAAATACTTTAGGGAATTGTTACCTCCAGAAGATTCAATAGACAACTTTTTAGCGGGAGCGAAAATCAGATCAGATTTAGCTGTTACTAAGCTTGTATTGGCTCGTCATACGCTTTATTGCAGACACTATAAATCTATTGCATTTACAAGAGAAATCGCAGAAAGTACGGGAAGTTTTGCAATAACTATAAAATATGGGAAAACAGAGTTTAGTTTTTCACCGCTGTCACCAATGATACGGGATTTTGGATTTCTTGTTCTTATTAATCCTAAAGAAGTGTTAAGCGTTATTTATTCACCCGTTATTTTTAAAGCAAGTTGTGATTGTATCGAACCTAAAGGAAACGATCCTATTAGTGTTAATGGAAATTATTATGTGTGTGATAATTGTGGTAAAAAGATCAGATTGAAATATGCTACATTTACGGGAAGTAAAAGATTTGAACCGATGTCTTCTATGAGGGCAGAAGTGTTCCCGTTTACAAAAGAAAAAGTGGAGGAGACAAAAAATGTGCAGACAGGGATTAATTAATACTAATGAACCGCAAGATGTGACGAATTTTATAGTCGCTTCCTCTTCGGTTTATAGTAAAACGCAGAGTGATGGTTTTGGATTAGCCTATTTTAAGAATAATAGATTAACAGTCGAAAAGACAAAGCTTAAAGCTATGTCTTATTGGTTGTTCACTTCTAAGAAGATTGCTTCTGATTCTGTGATATTCCATACGAGAACCGCAACTTCGGGTGGGATTTCAGATAGTACTTCTCACCCATTCTACGGGAAATCGGTTGCATTAACTCATAACGGAGTGTTGTATAATTATATGACATTCAAAAATGAGTTGGAAACAGAGAATCATATAGGTTTCAATACAACCGTTGATTCTGAGGTTATTTTCAGAGCATATCAGAAATATGGATGGGATATGATTCAGAAATTCGATGAGTTCAATGTCGGAGGATATATGGCTCTTCAGATTTTAGAAAGAGATAAAACATTTGTATATAGAACTCCGATCGCTGATTATGGATTGTGGGAAGGAAAGAACGTCATTATAGGTATGTCCGATTCAGTTATATTTCCCGTTAGACAGATACCAGAGAATACGATAATTACAATACAAAACGGAGAAATAATAGCTAAAGACAAAACTGAAAGTATTGCAAGCAAGAAACCTACCTATGAGCGTGAATATTGGGATTCTAATTCTAAGTATAATGAAAGCTATTGGTATGGATATGATCACAAAACAACTCATTATCCGTGGATGCCCGATGAATACGATCGGATCAAATCTACTGTTTCTAAAGCGGATGACTATGGGAATGGAAGAGATGACGATGAGGATGACGAAGACATAACAAGAGGTGATTAAAGTGGAACTGAAGGAAATAACAGATATATCTATGAATATTGGTTTTTCCGAAGAAGAACGGACTAAACTGTTAAGTGTTTTTGATTTTTATCAGAGGAAAATATTTCTTGTGAACGGGAAGTTATCGGTTACCGCTTCTAAATTGGGAATAACTAAGGATGCGATAACCTCTGGTATTTTCCCTATGGATGTTTATCCCGCTGTTTATCTTAGGATAAAGATTCTAAAATATATGATCAATCACAAGATAAAAGAACCGCAGAACAAAACAGCATATACCGCTAAGGTTGACCTATTTAGTACGCTGGAAACTTTGGAGGGATTGAGATGATAAGTAAAGCGATAAAATCTATTGGTGTCGAACTGGAATGTGGATTTGATGATTCGGGAAAAGATTTGATGTATGATCATTTTAGAGGGGATAGTCATTTCTCTTCTGGAAGGGATGGTTCAGTGTATGTAGGAAACTCTGATGTCGCAAGTGCAGAAATTAAGTATTGGTCTGAGGATTTCGAAGTAATGAAAAGCTTTTTGAAATTCATGTATAACGATGTTGAAGTTAGGACTAATAGCTCTTGCGGATTCCATACCCACGTAATGTTTGTGAATCCTCGGTTGGGCGTTCTTATGTCTTCGACTAAGAGATTTCAGGAAGGATTTATTAAGGACTATAAAGCGAAATACTCTCGGAATCAGAAATATTTGAGTAGATTGGATGTTTCATTTTGCAGATATAAGGAATTTGATTTTACTGCTGTTATGCGACAAGCATTTGGAGGATACCGTGACGATTCTCGGTATAGAGCGGTGAACATTAATTCATATAAACAATACCGCACCGTAGAATTTAGGATTCTACCTTATCAGACAACCGCAGAAG
>JAEHJW020006253.1_pt1 | contig 58423 bp, 86 predicted proteins | sample 9271431 | NCBI WGS metagenome assembly JAEHJW02 | reverse complement strand
ATACTCACCGCATTTCCATTCACATCTTGAGTAACCGGATAATTAATTGTAAAACTTCCACCAGAGGGCGTTGTTCCTGTAGCAGCTAACTCTAACCCTGTAATCGTTTCATTCGTACCGTTATTGTATACTCCTATTGTAAATAACTTTGCATGTACTAATGCTGGAGTATCATTAGCCCCCGCACCTGCTAGTAAATCTACAATCGTTACAGGTGATGCTCCTTATGCTTGACTAGCTGACGCATTTACATATAAGTCATTACCCGCCCAAAATAAATTATTTTGTCCGTCATGACTTATTTGTCCTATACCTGCCATTCTTTAATTCACCCCCACCAATCACTTTATTCATACGCGCTTTATTCCGATGTTTCTTAATAGTTTTTTGTAGTAGGTTAAATAATTTATCTGCCTCAATGTCCCAACTAAAATCCTCTGCATGGCGTAGAGCTTTTTTACTTAGCTCTTCCCTCTTATCTTTATGATAATATAAGTCATTTAATGCTTCTACCATACCTTTTCTATCTGGAATCGCTAAATCTACGCCCGTTCCTGATAGAATGTACTCTGATGGAGGAACTAATATTCCACCTTCCCCCACCACCTCTGTCATTGCAGAGAAATCTGTGGCTATTACTGGAAGTCCTGTAGCTAAAGCCTCCGCACTGCTAAGTCCGAATCCTTCACCCCAACTTGTTGTAAGAAATACATCTGCCATATTATAAAAAATATTGAGCGCCTGTGGCTCAATACCTACGAACGTATTAAGTTTAGGTGTTATTCCAATCTTACCTGCTATCTTAAATCTTTCTATGTACTCATATAAGTTAATACCGTTATCTACATCTAATGTATGTAAGTATAAAAACGCATCTTCTTTATCTTTTGCAAATTCTGAAAAAATTCTTATTGTATCACCAAGGTTTTTCCTCTGCGAATTTCTGTTTACATTCAACACAATAAACTTGTCTTTCAAATGCATTGCTTCTTTAGCTTCTTCTTTATTACTTACTTTTAACCTTTCCGACTTTCCATTAAACGTAGCTTGTATTTCTTGCGTATGTTCTTCACTTAGCTTAAAGTAGTTATCCTTATTTATACTATGCCAAGCTACATCTACCTCCAACCCATACTCTTCTTTAATCACCCTTTGTCCCCAATAAGACTGTACTGCACACCCATCAGTAGCTTTAATTGGGTTTATCCAACTTGGAGGCAACCCCTTACAATCAACCGGTACATACAGCATAATTGGATATTTCTGCAACTCTTTATTAGGATCATACGGATTATTAAATAAGTACTTATTAATAATAGGCAGGTCATTAAGTATAAATACTACATCAGGTTTTATCCTATTTAGCATTTCTACTATACGCGACCCACCATATACATCATTACCATATGTTGTCCACAATCTATAATCTGCTGGCCATGGATCTCCCCGGTAATTAATAGCTAGTACATCAACTGAGTGTCCTCTTTTAACCCACCTTGAATACAACTCATGAGCTACAATGCCAAATCCTGTAGTACACCCACCGTCACTGATCGCCAAAATCCTCAATTTAACATACCCCCAAAAATTAGCTATAGCTCTCCATAGATTATTGTATCATAGATTGTAGAATATTACAAGCATAATTTAAAAAATTTTTATACATAATTTGGTACTAGTTTCACTCCTGCCAACCTCACACTATCTATAATATCTTGTACCCCTGTTACTGCTGTTGATAGTAACCCATTTGAACCACAGTACACCGACGTATCAGCATATGAAATATTACAGTAGGCTGAATTAGCTATACTACCTGTTAGATCAAATGCTATGTCTATTCTCCCATACCATGCAGACCCAAATCTATCTACTCCACCGTTCCCTGATAAGCTTGTTCCTAAAAATGTTTCAATGGTCCTTCCTGTTGGGTAGAAAAAATCTTCGGCAGCACTTCCCGTATCTGATCCTAGCAGTCTTTCTAACAATGCATAATCACTTGTTACCATTCCTGATGGTGTTGACATATTTAATAATCTAAAAGGCCCGTAACTTCCAGCGTAATAATTTGTACTATCTGCCCCAAACGTCACTGCACTTCCTGCAATATTAGGCCCACTACCGCTGTAAACTACTTCGCCGTTTATGCCTAACTGAACTTCACCATCATACCAACTGTAATCTATGAAATTTCTATTGTCCCACTGATACACTTCAGACAACTCTACTACTCCATTGTTACTTATAACATATCCACTCGTAGTAGCACTAATATCTATTCCATTTATACTAGAAACTATCGGGAATGATTCTTCTATAGCACCTGAATTTACAGCCCCATTCCCAACTGCTAACCATCCAGGCTCTACCCATACTTGAAATGCCCCTTGATTAGGAAGCACATCTCCACTATAACTAAGTACACTACCTGATCTAATAGCGTTATCTGCATTTTGCCAAGCTGTTGGATAAGGACTTTCCTCTACCTGTAACCCATCCATATACCACAATGACCCACTAGATACTGTTACTTCCCAAGTAATTCCTGACGCTGTACTTGTTGTATATCCAGATAAACTATTACGCGACCAATTATCTCCTACCTGCACTCCTGATACTTGTGCTATTACAGTACTCGAAGAATCAATTATAGCCATATCTAACAAAGCTCCTGATGGAGCTGTCATCCAACTACTAGCCGTGTACCAACTATCTGAAGCTATTCCTGATACTTCTACACTCACACCTTGACCAGAAGATGTTGTTTCTACCGACAACGCATATGTTCCAGTCCATACATCAGCCGTACTTGCCGACAATGTAGCTCCTGATATGGATGTAAACCCATTTGTATTCCCTGAAGATAAACTACTCTCATTAGGAGTTAATAGATTTACTGTTGGCCCCCATAACCAAAATCCTGCGTTACTACCAAAAGACGTGTTAGCATATACAGGAACATTAGTTCCTACCTTCACGCCTGCTTCTGTATAAGCTATGCTATCTCTTACATACGATAACTCTATAGCACTTGGTAACAACCTATAGTTATTAAATGTTCTATTAATAGCATCTCCGCCACTATTTTCCTGTACTATTACAGGCACAGATGAAAACCATTTTAAATAATTACTAATGTTCGCAGGACTTATTCTTGGATCTATCTGCTGAAGTATTCTGCCTAAAAATCCTGTTCCCGACTCTCCTGAAAACATTGTTAAACCAAATAAACTGCCCCACCATGTTAACCAAATTCCAGATGCCCCAGTTAATGAAACTTCTCCACTTGCTATGTCTAACTCAGATAGTATTTCATCTATACCAGTTCCCCAAGCACCTAATAATGCTGATACATGCTGCCCTGACGACCTATACCAATAAGGGAGTCCTCTATATAGCCTATCTATTGTAGACATTTAAATTACCCCCTTATTGAATAACCTGTGTACTTACTTGTACTGCCCCTGCTACTATTTCACTTGTAGGGTTTACATACGTATCTATTAGGGGAGTAGACACTATTACTGATAGTACTACGCTTCCTCCTAGCACCCCTAATGCTGCTTGTTCTATCTGCTGAAGGTACGCTGTATCTCCAATACCTAATCCATTCAGATAATCCTCTACTGCAGCTATCACTGCTTGTTCTACTGTTGAACTATCAGCACTGGGCACTATTAACGCAGTTAACGTCACATCTAAAGTTACGTAAGTTACTGGAATTACATTAACAGTTATCGCTGCTCCTCTTACACTTGCTACTGCTGTCTCTGTTGATTGTAACAACCCACTTGATACTGCCTGTTGCCCAACTGCGCTTATTACTACGTCTACAAATCCTACAGGAGGGTTTAACCCTTCTGTAAACATCACAGTTGGCGACACTCCACCACCACTTGACGTAGCAAATCTTATCCACCATCCTGTTTCATCATTAAAACTTGCACTTACCCAGTCACTTGGAGGTTCCCATGATACTACTCCACTCTGTTCTAATCCATTTGTGTTATCACCAGTAATAGTTAAACTATTCCAGTTACTACTTGTGTTATAATATTCCCAACTACCAACTAGGCCTGATCCTGGATTAACCATCCCTATATATACCGAATCCCATATAGATGGACTCGCTAACATAAAAGCACTTCCAGCATTTACAGGAGATCCTAATGCGCTAAATCCTAAGCTATAAGGCATATTTGCTTGTGTTGAATTATCTGTGTATGTAGACCCAATAAGTGTCATACATGCTATATACGGGCTCTCTACAACAGCCGCATCTTCTACACCAGAAACTTCACTAGCCGCTAACTGTATAGCAGCAGGTGTTCCCCTACTTAGTGACGCTATATATGTGCCAAACCTTGCTGCTCTTGCTGTACTAGTTTCCTGATCATTACCTCCAATAAACGGTGAAGGATTTGTTGCAGACGATATTCCAGGTGTAATTGTTACTATGTTTGTAATAGCTCCACCATTTATATTTCCAACAGATCCTAGAGATGTACTTTGAAATAGCCCACTAACTACCGACGACCCACTTGGAATAGTATACGTATTCAATGCACTAAACGTCAACGTATTCGTATTAGGTGCGGGAGTTATAGACACCAACCCACCAGAAGGAAATGCTGATCCTGATGTGCCTGTTAGCACTACTATACCTTGTGAAGCTGTCTTTGGGAGTCTTGGAAATGTAAACGCATCATATACACCACTTTGTGCTTGTTGATACAACTGTAAATCTATTCCTTGAGACACATCTGCTAACTGCTGTGCCACTGTTTCCAAAAGTGTTCTTGCTCTTCCTCCTACAACTAAAGAAGTAATTGTGGGATCATTACCTGTTAAATAGTCTGTTAGCAAATTTAAAAACTGTGTATATGTCTTTGCCATTTTTAAGCCACCTAACCTATCGGGATAGACACGGGTAATACGTCCCCAGTACTTAGCACCACAGACACATTTGCTAAAATACTTGTCCCTGATTGTACAAAATCAACACTTCCTACCGACTGTACATCTGGCTCACTCAATAACGCTTCTGTTATACTTAATGCTAACAACTTATCCATATTATCGTTGTTTCCTGTTACAACTTCCATTGCGTCTGTTCCATATGAAGCATGATGCATTAAATCACCATAATTCGTCATTAAATGACCTATAAAGTTTGTTGAAATGTTATTTGTTCCTGATACTACTTCATAGTCTCCTCCAGGACCTACTATTAAATCTCCTAATAGAAAGTTAAACGCCAAGTCTATTCCACCAAGTATTCCAGGAGTACTTATAGTCCCTGTCTGTTCACCTGGGCTTAATGTTCCACTTGGTATATATAACGTACTACCAGGCCCTAATACTGTCTGATTAGTCCCATTAGTAAACCCTACTAAGTTTGTCACTGTTGTTCCTACAGGAACTAAACTAGGTGTAACTATGTCTGTTATCTGATTAGCAGCACAGTTTCCAAAACTTCCTGCTACTGTACACACTACCACAAACGATACACTTAAACTCCCTGCACCAATCTGAACATCTTGTACAGGTGTGTATTCTCTCAAAATACTTTGACCCTTTAAAGAACTTCCAACGATAAACGTACTCCCTAATGTGAATCCCTCACTGATTGCTGATTCAAATGACAATGTTATCTGCCCACTTGAAGGTGCTGCTAAATTAGGACCACTACTACTTATATAAGGCCACTGTAAGTTATTATATTCTATTAAACTCTCTGTACTGACCCCATACTTGTCTGCTATTCTCTGTAAAGAATCATTTTCACGTACTGCATAGCTTATAATAGACATATAAATTATCCCCCTGACGGCGGGACGTACACAGATTCTAATGCCGCTAACCCACTCAAACCCTGTATAATATTTAACATGTAACTTAATAGCTGTGTTGGAGGAGCACTCTCATAATTATCGTAAATAGTACTGTATAAGGACTTCCATTCTGCTATAATTGAAGTCATTTGTGCATATGGATATGGAATCGTTCCTGTTCCTGAACCATTTTGAATTGCCCCAACCAATCCTAACACTGTGTTATTCAATAACCCTAAGATTGTATTATTAGAATTATTTCCATTCAGCGCCCCTATGTACGACGATATTCCAGGAAAATTAGCTGCTGTCAATGCTTGACCAGGTAACGACACAATCGGGTTACTTAACAACGCTGCTTGTAAGTTATTAGGCAACAACGACACGTTCCCATTAGCAACCATTCCTTCTAATCCTGCTGCTGCATTTATCAAACTTGCTGATATTGACGTTGCTGTACTTGCCGCATTTGATCCATATCTGCTCTGTAGTGAATCTTGAGCTTGACTAACTGACGCATATGCTTGTGAACTTATTGCAGCTGTATTACTACTAGCTAATGAACTAGGTGCTGGTAAAGGCTTTAAACATACTAAACTAATATCGTAATACCACCACACTGGTTGAGATACTGTCTCAGACAATGTAAATCCGTTACTTGCAAATATCACTGAATAATATTGATCTATCGACCAATTATAGAACCTTAGCTCATATGTATTTGTATCATCTAAAAACTGGTTATCTACAAAGGTGTCAAATACTTCTTGCTTTAAACTTTTTAATGCTGTAATTCCGTCTACTACGCCCCCCTTATGATCCGAATGCAATCTTTGGGCTGTAGTACCTTGTAGCTGTATTGTTGGAAGTCCTCTTCCTAGTACATCCGCATACCCTCCTGCAAGGGTCTGTAACACCTGTGTATTTACAGGATCATTATATTGATAAGACTGTGGATTTATTGAAAACGTCCAGCTATATTCTTCATGCCCGTTTTTCATCAACCTAAACGTCATATGATAAGGTTCAGGTAAAGTTACTGGGTTTCCTGTTCCAACAGCCATTACACATGCACTCCTCCCAACAAGATAGGCCAATCTCTCCGCCCATCCCTAAATCCTACCATTACATTATCTCCCTGTTCGTAAGTCATCAAGGAATCTAACTTACCACTAACCTGCACAGTTCCTGTTAAGTACACCGTACCAGATGTTATTGTTGTAGGAGACGAATCTCCTTCAAACAATACGTCTCCACTAATAGTCAAAGGACCAGATACTATCGTCAAAGGACCAGATACCACTATCTGTGGAGGACTTACTTGATCTAGCTCTACTAAAGTTGTATTATTTCTCATGATTACACAATCGTATGTTCCATTCTCATTTACAGACGCCACTACTGCTTGCCAAATTCCCCAAAAAGCTGTCTCTGGATTATTAGCTCCACTATACGCTGCTAAGTTACCAAAATACGGCACTTTCATGATCTCACCCTCCCCCTACTCAATGTCAACGTTGTCTCATATTCTTGAAACAACGTAAAGTCATGCTCAACCCCTTCTACATAGTAATCTCTACCGCTTGATTCATCTAGCACTCTTTGTCCCACCTTCACAGTGGGCAATCCTACAGCTGTCGTTATAGTTCCTACCCAATATGTAGGATTCAATCTATACCAGTTATATAACTTTGTATTCAACGCTTTATAGAACGACGGACTATTATTAAAATTCACCGCCTGTAAAGCATTTCTCATCTCTCTTAATCCATACTTTACAGCAGACGCTACATCCAATACGGGATAATACATATTAGGCAACGCTTTTCCTATTACAGTTGAGTTGTTAGCTCCAGGCATATCAGGATATACCCAAAATAAATTATACGTATCTGTATCACTCTTCTGTAAACTCTTTTTAATTATCTGCTGATTCTTTATTTTAGTAACTGGCAATGTTGGCCATACACTCTCATCAAACGGTGTTAACCTATATACCAGCACCGGAGCACTATTATCTGCCCCAAACGTTGGAAATGATGTAATCTTACTAATGTCTACTTGAGCAGGATTCTTTGTATTAGCTGAATACTGCTCTAATATACCCTCAAAATTTTTGTTACTCTGACTTAAAGGACTACACAATGTTGTTAAAGAACCATTTATCTCTTCCGACGTTCTTGTATCTAGCCACAACTCGTACAAAGGTGCTAACTGTATTGATTGCATCCATGTGTATATAGATCCTGTTATTGGACTAAATACGGTACTAAACGAGTTAAATCCATCCGTAGTAGTCATTAAAAACTGTAAAGTACTTGCAATACTCCCTCTTGCCCATCCTCCACCAGAGGTCTGATAAGCTACTGGTGGATTAAACGTCTGATACACCCACGTGACTAGAGCTGTTGCCATAAGTGTTGATGGATCTCCTACCATGCTTATTGGCACATGCTGGTTTGCTAGTGTAAATTGCTCTAACACTGCATCTAACCCAGTCATTGTTAAAGATCCTGTTACTTCAGCTGTTCCTGCATACTGATTCATATACCCCAACATTATTTTTCCATACTCATCTACTATAGTATGTAGCTGTACATCTGAACTTTGCACCCATCCATATCCTACTGGAAGGCTTATTCTAACCCATCCAGGTACTTGTTCCTCTACAGGATACCATGTTGTTTGTGGCATAATCCCTACTACAGCACTTTGTGTAGTAGCCTCTGTATATGCTGTTACGTTACTTGATGATGTACTTGCTTTATAATTAAATACTTCTACAGGGTCTATTTGAGGCCAAAAATCTGCATTAGAATCTTTTAATATTTTCCCATAATCTTCCCCTGTTATTGTTGCACTCCTTGATACTGTACTACCTTGTATGCTATCGCTCACACTAACACTATCCACAAACCCCACCATGATTGTTGACCAGTCATCATGAATATCCGCTTTTAGTTCTATAATAACCATATCCATAGGATCTACTAACTCTATCCAAGTATCTCCACCAGCCACTGGTCTCATAGCAAATACTATTGAAAATGTTCCTTCAATACTTTGTAGAGTCTTTTGTGTAGATACTGCTAATAATGTCACATCTGGATCTGTATCACCTGACGATATTTGATATATACGGCCACTTGAATCTATTGTCACTCTAGCTTGAGGCGATACTGCTATACCTACGTTACTTGGTGTAGGACTTATATTTACCGGCCTACCATATTGTTTTATACTCACGATATATTCACCTTTTGCCCATTCGGTAGTGTTACTGAGAACTGGAATGTTGTTCCCGTACTACCTGATATTACTTTTAGATACCTCATTGCATCTTGTGCATAAGAACTTATATTACCGTTTATATTATTTTGTATCTGACTTGCTGGCTGAATAAACTTAGAATATGCCCCCATGTTGTATCCCTGAAATATATCCGCTATAGATGCCATCTGTAAGTTATGATTCTTCGTTGTACTCCAATCACTTGGAATTATTCCTCTATTAATCAGCGTTTGAATTTCTCCATTAAGATGCTGGACAGCTGCATCTGCATTCTGTTGTGGATTGTACAGATTCATTCCATTCATGTACTGACTAGAACTATCAAGTTGAAATACTCCACGTCCTTTTCCTAAAGGATCGTATGCAGTTGCTGCTTTACTTGGCGACAAATATCCTGTTTCCTGTGTTTGGATAGCTTGCATCATCCTAGCTATCATACTACTGTTTGTACCGCCATAATTTAGTGCTGCACTTGCTATATCTCCACCAAATGCTTGATTATTCCTTTTCATCTCAGACAATCTTAAACTACTTACCCCACCAAATGTATTTCCACTCGAAGAACTACTTCCACCTCCAAAAATATCATGCCAAGCTGACCCTGCATCTATCAACGACTGTGATGTATTCCCACCTAATAACGACATGCCAGCTCCTAATAAGTTTGAACCTGCTGTTTTCCATTTATTCTTACCTGTATGAACACCACTGATTTTCTCAAACCAGTTGTATAAGTCTTTTGATCCTGCTACTAACTTACTACCTAACCAGTGTGTAGCAGACTCTATACCTTTAACAGAAGCCTTTATTGCTCCCATCACCGATTTTCCAATGTACCCTGCTAAAGCACTAAATCCACTTTTAATCAACTTCAATACCCCGTCTAAATTTTTACCGTTATCAGTTAATTTCATCATCTTATTATACAACGATTCAATAGATGTTATTAAGTTAGCCGTTATCTTTAAAGATACACTTCCAAGGTCGGCTGAGAATATACTTAACGCTGTATTTACAGAAGCTGCTGATCCTGCTAAAGTTGTTGCAAAACTTTTAGCAGCATTTGCTGGATTACTACTAGCTCCAGAGGCTGACGCTAAATCCTTACTTGTCAGGTTTAACCAATTTCCACCTGTCTTTTTCTGTAATGATTGCAGTTCAGATACTGATAATCCGCTCTGTGTTGCAAACATTAACTGTCCCCATGCAGAGTTACCAAATGCACTTGATAAGTTATTTAAATAAGCCCCCAACATCTTAGGACTCTTTTTACCCCAGCCTATTGGTCCTTCCTGCTGTAATCCTATATTAGTCAACATACTCGGCATCTGACCGCCGTGTGTTGCTGCATAAGCCGCTTGTGTTGCCTTGTATGTATATAGCTCATTACTGCCTGAAATAGGATTCTGTATTGCACTGTTCATATTCTCCAACGTTGTTGTTCCACGAGAACCTTGTAAGAACGACAACCCTGTCTGTTTCCCTAATACATCTAATCCAGCCGATAACGCCGCATTTCCACTACTACTTACATTAGGAGCATATTTCGCCCCTGTCTGATCTAATCCTAATACCCCTTGTAAAAACATTGTGGGATTAATCCCAGACATTAATGTTGCACCTAGTACATTTGACAGCGTACCAGGAACATTCCCAGATCCATACAATGAAAATTGTCCTGCTGCTTGCGAACCTTGCTGCATATCTACACCCATAGCTCGTGCAAATTGTGATGCAGCAGAAGTATTTTGAAACACCAAGGCCATTGTAGTCTGACCTGATGCTTGCATAAATGTACTTGCACCCTCAGTATAACTATTAACACTTCTTAAATTTTTAGTAGCCCCACTTTTGATAGCTGATTCATACGCATTAAACTGCCCATTACTGTAGTTACCACCACTACTCTGTGCATAACCACGGCCCCAAGCCTCAGCTGTAGGTATAAACCCTTTTGCAATCCCCTCAATGGCCCCTGCGATCCCCGCTATGGCACCTACAATAGGTACACCGGATAATCCATTAGCCGCCATTGTAAACGGGTCAGACGATATCGTTCCCTGTACTTTTTTACCAAAACTATCAAACTTACTAGCTGCACCACCTAAGATATTTTTTATTCGTCTAGATCTACTAGCGTGTGCTTTCCCACTTGATCTACTTCCCACAGGAGATTCTGCATAGGCTGCTATACTCAGAGCAGACTTTTCAGCATCAATACTCTCCATCTCTGATTTTGCAGCTTGCATCTTTGCTTCTTCATCTGATTTTGTCTGAGCATGTGCATTTCTACTCTTATTTGTAACCCCTGAAGTACCTTGAGGACGTTTACTTAACCATTCTTCTTCTACCTCTACCTGCTTTTGTGAATCTTCATAAATCTTCTTCTGCATTTCATACTGTTTATCCAGTATAGGTAACATTCCTGGAAGATCTGCTTGCAATGTGCTTTTTGACATTACCACGTTTCTTGCAGTTGATGAATTTATTCTATACCCGTTAGATTTATCCATCATTGCACTTAGTACTGTTCTACTATGATTCTCTAAGTCTCCTAAAGCTCCTGAAGCGGCATGATTAGCCATTCCTTTATGACTATACCCTAAAGACCGCATCCAGATTGCTAGGGCAGAAGGATTAGACGCTACTACAAATCCTACCGACTCTCCGCTTGTTAATAATGAACTTACAGCTTTCTTAAGTCCTCCTGTATCCTGTGGAGCTTGTATTACATGCCTTCTTTGTCCTACAAGGGACACCCCTAGTTTTTCTATCCCACTTTGAATATTCCTCATAACCCCTAATAGAGATCCTGAAGTGTTTGACTGACCAGCTACATTTGCATTAGGTGCTTGAACATTAGCTGTATTACCTACCCCCACAAATTTCAACTTAGACGAAACACTTTGTGCTTTTCCTCCAAGTTTATCCATACTACGCTGCATTGAATCAACCATTTGCTTAAACGTTTGTTCAGCAGCGGTCGGGTTAGCCCCTATTTTAATTATAATTTTATTATCATCGGCCATACTACACCCTCCCACTGCTTACCCAAACGTATTTGGCATTTTATTCTGACTTCTTTTAATACTCTGTTCTAACTCTTTACTCTCATCTGATATCCCATTTACACTAAATATTATCTGAGCATAATTCATATTTAATAGCCGCTCATCTGTTATGGGAAGATTATACATCCTAGAGATTAGCCACAATAGCCTTACTCTTGGATGTTCCTTCAGTTCCGACAGGCTGTTTACCACGCTGTTCACGAAACAATTTTTCCTGTTCAGTGACCGCCTCTGCTATTTTTTCCAAATCTTCTGTAGTACTTGCTTCAGGAACAAAAGCTGGTGGATACCTATCTACCAACGTTCTACAAGTTCCTAACAAGTAACCTTGATACAAAGCCTGGTAACTTGCATTTTGAGGATTAACTCCACGTTGAGTTAAGTACGCTGATTGATACACTGCTATGTCTGTATCATCCTGAAATGTCCTCAAATGCGCCGTAAATGTTCCAAGACCTTCTATCGTAAACTCAAAGGACTTTCTTGCACTTAGTATCGCTTGTGCTATCTGTTCCTCATTCGGTGCTACTGCCATTTTAAAATCCCCCTAGGTCAATTTAACTTATTCTGCATTCAGGAACTGGAATGTAGCTGTTTCAGTTACATACTGATTTGCATTCCATGTACCTTGTAATGTCTGTGGAAGGCACTGATAATACGTTCTTAAATATGTTAAGTTAGTTTTATCAAATATTGAAAACGTCAAATATCCAATCTCCAATGCGTTCGTTCCAAACTGTACTAATCCTATCTGATTCAACAACGCCCCAAATACTGCAAACTTAGTTAACGTCACTGTACCAGAATACAACATAACATCCTGCTCACTATACAAAATGTTTCCTACTTCAGGAGCTGTTGCTAATTGAAAGTTGTGTGTTTCATCCCAACCAGTTACCTTACCAATAATCTGTCCATTTGCTACAATGTAAAACAAAGGGCCAGAAATTATCTGTGGTACTGGATTAGGAGTCAACGGAGTTGTAGGCAATACTGGCATTCTTTATTCCTCCATCCTATATGAGTACATTAAGATGCCAGATTAACTGTGACAAGCACATTGTTAATCGGATCTCTTACATACACATTTGTAGGTACTTGATACACAGTAGGGTTACTACTAGATTGTGTTATGCCACTTACTGAATCGAATGAAGAAATTATCCCATTTGATACCATGTTATTAAGTACATTAGTAGCAGTAGTAACAAATTCTGCAGTCGTTACTGATCCTTCACTTGCTGTACCAACGTATGCTTCAAATGCTTTGGCTAACGCTGCTCTCACATAATCTACAGACCTAATTACGCTGTACTCTACGTTGTACAACGTAGTTCCACTTATGCTACTAGTAACTCCCTGTTCTATCCTAAATCCACCGCTGCGAATAGGCACAGCTAACGCTATACCTGTACCAATAAGGCTGTTTACCTCTGTGTAATCATATGTCTGCTCTAACGCCAGTATATTTAACTGTTTATAAGTCAACGGTGTAGATACATTTCCACCAACTGCAATTCCTGCATAAATGGCCGCTAACATGTACGGAGGAAACTCTGTATATGTTCCAGTATAGTCATTCTGATAGAATCCAGGAGCTGCTATTACTGCTCTATCCGAATTTAACGTCTGAGATATTTGTAATGTCTGACTATAAGTCTGTCCCAACGCACCGCCGTAGATCCCTGTTCTAAACCCACGCCCTGTTTCTGCCAATATTCTATTATTAGCATCGAACAGCTGTTGTATTGCTGTGTTACTTGTTAAAGGTACTACAACATCTACATTCTGAGTATTCATAACACTTAAAGCATTTTGCCAGTCTGATGTACTAGGAACAGGACCGTTAGAACCTCCTGCTAAATGTATAAAGCCATTAGTCAATGCCAAAGCACTTGTATTTCCTGTAACTCCACTAAACGTCACATACTGATTATTAGCATTTACCCAATAAATTACACTACCCTGTTTAGCATTAACACTAGCAGTAGCATTTAGGATAGACGTACTAGACAGTGGATCAAGGTAACTTGTCGGCATAGCTCCTATACCTACTGTAGCCGCTGTATAGCCCACATTACCACTTATAGCATTAACTAGCCCCTGTACCGTACTATACGCCGCTAATGACAAATTCAAATCCAACGACTGCGACCCATCTGTTTGCCCACTAACAGTAGTTACCAAATCCAACCCTGTACTATTTACTGTTGGAGGTACTGCACCTACGGTAGGCACAGATGTTAAAGTATACGGAAATGTAGTAGTATTTCCTGCAAAGAATAGCGATCCACTTGCAACTCCTGCGTACACATTGTATCCAGTAGCTCCTGGCTCTAATGTATCTGTAATCGTAATCTCCCCACTGTTTACAGTAGTAGCATAATTAGCTATTGTAGACGGTAACGACTCTCCAGACGCATTAGTAGCTGTTAACTGTATATATACTGTAGTCCCACTAGGAATACTACCTCCTGCTAAACCACTTACCGTAGGAGTATCTGGAGCTGACAACCCAGTAGTTAATATTGCTGTAGCCGAAGTTCCATTACCTGTATACTCAAGTGTAAAAGCTCCACCTAAATTAGGCGACGTTACTGTAAAATTATCTGGAATATACTGCAAGGTCACCTGTTCAGTACCCGCAACTGTTCCTGAATTAACTGCAACCTCTATTCCATTATTCCATGACCCATAATCATTACTCTGAACATACACTGCATTACTTCCGTTACTAGATTGTAAATACGCACTTGCTTGTGTAGGTTCTCCTACTCTTATAGTAACTACCTCCGTAGCCCCATGTACCACAGTAGAAGGATTCCATGCAAAATTTACTGCATTCTGCAAGTCTCCACCACGTAAACTTCCAGCTTGTAAAGGAGAACTCCATATATTTGCTACATTTGGAGCTGTACCATTACTCTGTCCCACAAACCCCACCACAAACGGCGCACCTGTAGTTAATATAGCCGTTCCATTTGGATTTACTTTAGAGTACACACCTGGTCGCTGTATTACTTGTGACCCAAATAGCACATTCATTCTATCCTACACCCACTTTCATTGCAATCAAATTGACAAATGAATCTTTCTAAGGTCACGTCTTGCTACTACCTTTGTTTTCTCTATTAGGTGCATTGGCTTTGTTCCAGGATGCATCCATGAACCTGGCGGAGAATCTTCTGTAACTGTTCTAAACGTTACTGGTCCAGAAGCACTGGCTTTAATCCCCTCGTACATACCCGCTTTCCATGTATAGTTCACATTACCTGGAGTCGTCTTTGTCTTCGCTACACCCATCGAGATACCTGCTAAAGCCATTGATACATCAATACTCATCTTGTGTTTAAACGCTACTACTCTATACTTCCCATGCTTACCTATACGTGCATTCTTTAACAATCCCTCTTTTAATGAATGAGGTCTTGTACCAAATTCCAAGTATTTGGCATAATAGGCTGTTGGATATATACTACATTCTTTACCATGCTGATTTATCTCTAAAGTCTTTGTATAAGTTAAATGCCCATTAAGCTGTCTATCTTGATCTTGCCATACCTTAACCACTCTCACAGCAGCTTTTGCTACTGATTCTTCTGCCATTTTTCTAAATGTCTTACCAGATAATAAATCTAAAATTCCCTGCCCTAAACTCATTCTTCCGTCACCTCTGTATCTATTGTTATATACGGAGGGGTTGCTTGTACTATTTGTACAGTAGAACCAGCAGCTACTACTATTCCAGGCTGTACTACTCCTGTACTCAAATCTATTTCTGTAATAGCTGGTAAAGGTTCTGGTAATATCAATGGATCATTTGAATGTGCTTGTGTCACAGCTGTTACAATTATAGGCTGTCCATAATAGAATCTAGCCCTTTTTCCTTCCGGCTCATTCACTGGAATCATTGTCTCTTCTCCAGCTTCCATACTTGCATTTGCCCAACCAGCTGCTGCTAGATTGCTTAACTCTCCTATAAAAGTTTGTATAACTAGAGTATAAATATTGTCTAGAAGCGTTAAACTATCCACAGTTTCTATATGCACAACAACTTGTTCTTCCCACAATACCTCAGTTAAACTTTTTGGTGTTAAAGATGTCCCTCCTACATAATCATAAGGACCACCCTCTTCACCTACATAAAACTTAGGTGTACCTTTAATCCTCAGTAATGATACACACGGACGTTCTACTACGCTCTGTGCGTATCCCAAAACTATAGGTATTGATAAAGGTACTGGAAGACTAGCTCCAAAATTCTGGAGAGGACTCGCCAATATTGCTGCTATTGCTTGTTTCAGTGACAACACCAGGAACACCTTCTTTAAGCCTCTTCTGATACGACTCTCTGTATACCACCCACCAACGCTCAGGTAACTTCTCCCTGTCTATCACACGAGGTTGAGGCAGTCTCAACCATAACTGAAACACTGGGTACGTATAAAACCTTACCCCGTACCATGCTCCCTCAGGTGGCTGATTTCCTACCCAAACAATCTCGTCTCCTACTATGTGGTAGTCAGTTCCTAAGTTATAAATTGTATCTCCCCACTGCACTGTTTGCATCTCATTAGGCACGTATCTTAATATATCTTTACCCTTTATAACTTCTTCAAACTGTGTAACATATCTATCCATTATCGTAATACGGTCACCTTGCGCACCCTTACTCCATATCGGAGTATCAGAAGGCACAGTCATTTGCATATCACCGTTCTCGTACTGCCCCATTACATTAAACATAAGGTTAAAGTCCATCTTCTGAAGGACAACCCCATCAAATATCTTAGGCTCTTTATAAGAGTACCCTTCTCCACGACACAACTTACAATAAGGGTCAGGCTCTCGTGTTTGATAAGTTAACTGCCCACCGTCTACAGTGCCCCAGCAGCTACACAAAATACCTTCTTCCCAACTCACTGTAATTCCATGTCTATGTAATAGACCATTAAAATCAGAAGCATGAAAGCGAGGACGATTCCCCGCCCATCCTACATGCAAAGGCATCGCCCTCGCCCCCTGTTCTTTATATTGTTCTATACACAATACCACCGTAGTACCGTTTAGCCATTGCAACATATTCCTGTACTTCTTTGGTATATGTAGCAATTCTTGCACCAAAAAGCTCTTGCCCACCTATACTTCGGGCAAGAGTTTCAGTTTCTTCTAAGTCATCAGCTTTTAACGACTTACTCACAATACCAGGATCCAACGCATCTGATAATGCGTGTAACAACTTGATCGCAGCATTCTTCCCTATTACTTCAACCATGTCATAAGGAATGGGATTCATCCCAGCTGTATAATCTATCCAGATTAAAGCAGGCATATCGCGTAACAATCCATTTGCCAGTAACGGCAAGTACATTCCGCCGGGGCCCAACATACAAATCTGTTACCTCAGCAATTAATTCGCTGCGGTGCTATCATTTCTGTAGCACTCTCCACTTTTATTACATCACAAGATGTTTGGGTTATTTGTGGAGTTCCGACTATATCTTCATCCATTAAGGATGGTTGGCGCTTTGTTTCGTTTCTGATCTTCCATCTTTCTATAGCTTTCTCTTTTTGAATCTCAGGTGTTATTTTATATATCAAGCTACTATGAACATACCCACGGATTATATCAAAAAATTTACTTCCCTCAGTTATACCACAAGCCAAATGAACTCCACTACCATCCTTACCACATTTTTGTACACGCCAATTTATGCCCCACATAAGCTTAAAGTACTGTTGAATTTTAAAATTTTCCTCAACAGAAAACCCTTCAGTACTAAAAACTAGTTGAAAAGAGCCTCCTTTGCCATTTGTACGTATATTATATGCCAGATGACCATCATCCATCCACCATATCGCCAAACCTAAGGGCTCTAACCTATTCAATACTCTTCTTGTTACAATTTTATGCCTTCTTTTACCAGAGTGTTTATAAAAATCTTTCTCCCACATCGAAAGCTTAACGCTTCTTCGACTCTCGAATAAGTAGCTTTCATACTCTTTTCCAGTCCTCTTATGGTAACTAATTGTTCTTCTTATAGGATTCTTACCACAAAGGCCATAATCACATAACGACTCCGAAATCCACTCTAAGTACTTTAACTGCGCCCCTGAATGCTTTATCTTTAACACACAGTTTCCAGTATTTCCATTACGTTCTCTTGGAATCTCTAACATTCCATCGCCCAATAAACTTCCTAATACTATCTGATCAAAATTGTTTTCATACTTACCTTTTAAGAAGCTGTTCTTATCCACTAGAACCCTCCTAAGGAATTTTAACGAAACTAGTCTGTACGGACTGACCTAAGTCATTCCTCGGGATTACCAGACCCATCTGGCTTCCCCCGATTTCACCAACTTATTGCCTATATGTTACCACATAGCGAGACTATTAAATAATCTCTGACAATGTACCTTGGATTGGTACTAAACGAATCTGCCCCTTTAATGGGATGGGTTTACGTATTTGTTACTCTAGCTATTGCTAGGAGCTTGTCATTTCTGCAAGCTTCTGCACATTCTCTTTGTTATACGTGCAGACCAGAGCACATCATCTTCCACGAGGGAAGTAGCGCGTATGCTCGTTACGGACTCTCTGCCTTTAGCAGGTTGCCACGGTATTAGCCTCTTCAGGCCGTCCACCGTTACAGCGCTATTTGCCTCGACATATTGCTATGTCGTGGGACTAACATCCAAGGTAATGGAATCTCCATTCATCTTGTTACCTGTTGAAAGTCTAACAGCAGACCTCTCTAACGCTCTTGATTTTTGTAAATAAAAGTCAACTTTATATTTCATAGAAGGAACTATATACGGACTTACTATGTCAATAAACTTAATTATATCGTTTTTCTTGCACAAACTTAGATAGTAGCTATTATTAGCAGGCTGTTTTCTAGCACATACCCCGTATTTATCTTTCAAAACTTCTACTAATATATCGTTTATTTCACTGCTAAATCCATTTGTAGCTAACGAAACCGAAAACCCGCCTGTTTTTCTACTATCATCATAAGTGTAATACATACTACCATCATCCATGTACCATACTGCTAATGCTAAAGGGCCTAAATAGTCAAAAAACTCATTACTAAACCTTTTCTCTCTAAAAATAGAGTCATATGGATTTTTATAACACATTTCAGCCCACGAACAAAAGTACTTATTTACTCCACTTGAACTACTAAGCGTAGTATAAGGCTTATTTGTTCTCTTATCAGTATGCGTGTAGTAGTATATTTTACCTGTTCCAAAACCACTGTTTTTAATAACAGCTGTTTTATACCGTATATAATCTTCTTGATTTATTCCTTGACTTAAATCTAACTGATAATGTTTACAACCTTTTGGCTTATATAAACACCCATCACCTAAGATTGAACCCACCACGAGTTCGTTAATAGGGTTGCTGTAAGAGTCAATAATCATGTTCATAGTTTATCACCATATATGATTATACACCATAATTATTAGACTATCAACTAGGAGCTGATCATTTCTGCCAGCTTCTCTACCTTTATTCACTATACGTAGAGTTCAGAGCACGCCTTCATCCTCTTTAACAGAGGAGCTACACATCTGCTCGTTACGGCCCCAATTAAGGTTGCCACGGCGTTGCCCTGCTGAGGGTGTTCACCGTTATGGTGTAGTTTCGTCGATTACGTTACCGTAAAAGGAGACATGTAATTTCCAGTATTTACCATCTCTTGTCCTGTTGGGTATACAAGGCTTATGCGCTGTATACTCATCACTGGCTTTTGGCGTAATTGCATGTACGTATTTGTTACTCTATTCTCTCGAATAGGGTGTAGTCATTTCTGCTACACTCTCCAGCTTCATCTGTCTACGACAGTAGGGTTATTACCGGATGTTCGGACTGTGTCTTTATCCCATTAGGATAGCTAGTGTACAGTCTCTACAGGGACTTTAACGTCTTCCCTCGGCGTTGTCCTACCCCTAGGATGTTCACCGAAAAGCCAGCTTTTTGCACCGCGCATTACTACGCGGGGGAGCTACATGTCTGCACCCCAGTTGACAACAGTTGTTACTCTATATACTTAGGGTATATAGGGACTGATCATTTCTGCCAGCCTCCTCACCTTCATTATGTTATACGTGAGGTTCGGACTATATCATCATCTCTTGTGAGATGCGACGCGTTTAGTCTCTGGGGCGTCGCCCTTTCGGGATTGCCTCAGGATTACCTTCTACAAGGCTTTCCCTGATACAGCGTCGTTAAACGTAAATGTCACCATCTACGCAGGCTCAACTACGAACCATTCTTGTGCGTTGTAATCAATTTCCATCGTGTTTTTTAGTAGCTCTTTATCTACTATCCAGCATTCTTATTATGCTGGTATCGGACTATCTCATCACATTGCTGTGTCGGGCGCTCGTGGATGGATTATTGTTGGGACTCACCATCTAGTCTCTAGAGGTTCATGGAAACCATCTCGCCCTTCCATGCTTCCTACGGGATTAGCCATCTCAGCTTTCCCCAGTTTCACCCGATTTATAGAGCGCAAAATCTTTTCTATATAAGGAAGTTCTACGCTCTTCGATCACCATGATATCACATTTTTCAATGTGTGGTGGACTATCTCATCATCCGTTCTGGATGCCGGGCGCTATTACGAGATTATTGTTGGGACTCACTCGTTAGTCTCTGCACTTTCATACCTACCTTTAGCCCAGGTATGCTTAGCTCAGGATTCGCATAGCTTTCGCCTTAGCCTTCCCTGAATTCACCCAGTTTTTCATAGCAGATTCCTCTACTATGCGACATCTCTATCGAAATCCTGCCCAAAAACAAACCCACGCATTAATGCGTTGCATTTTATTGTTCTTGGAATAATCAATACCCCAATAGCTCTCTCCAACTCGGCTATCGACATAAGCAGGAATCTACTCACAACTGTATCACTGAGTACACTTTCCAACGCCGTTGACCCTACCGGAAGTCCTGCCATAAACATTTCCACATACTCACGAATAGACCCAAATAACTTCGGATATCCATGAATAGGCGGAATGGATGGATTTAACTGAGGTAAGTATACGTTGTACTCTGTACTTCCAACCGCATTAAACTGTGGCCCTAACGGACCTATGTCCATGTATCCAAAGACCCTGTGTCCTTACTTTCATAAGGTGTGGACTATCTCTTCACCTTCAGCCTAACTGCTAAGGTGATCGGCGCTAATGTAGGATTATTGTTGGGACTCACCTACTAGTCTCTAGACCTTCATACCTACCTTTAGCCCAGGTATGCTTGGTACGGGATTAGCTTATGTTGACTACCACTTAGCTTTCCCCGTTTCACCGACTTTTTCAATCATATTTCTATGAAAGGAACCCCTTTGAGTTCACGTACTGATTGAACGGTGCGTCTGGATTCTGTCCATTAACTGTGTTTATTGGCTGAATGACTTCTCCTATGCTCATATTCGCCATATCATCTTGTGAGATAATATTCGTCTGATTAGGATCTGTAGCCAATTGACATCACCTCTCTTACCCTAACGCCCCTCCTACATCTGTAGGCTTAGGCAACCATCCTGCTTCTATAGGAGTGAGTTTATTTCCAATATAAGGTGCTGTTACTGATGCTGCTCCTGGTAACCAATCAGGATAAGGATTCCACATAGTAGTTGCCCTTAATGACTGATTATCTGTAGGACGCATATCAAACACCTTAATCTGTCCTAATGGAAAAAAAGAAAGGCCGTTTCCGGGAACAGTAGTTTCCCTTCCACGGCCTTCGTACCAAACGCTGCTTAATATCATAGCGTCACCTGTACCTGTGCTGTTAATGTAACATCAGCAGACGAAACCATATTAAATTGTCCTGTTCTTCCTAGATCCAACACCGTACTTGTCTCACTTGACGTACTATCCCAGCTTGTATACTGATAGAAATTTACCCCATCAGGTGATGCTAACACTGTAATAGTAGTCAATCCTGAAACACTTACAAACAAACTCACCTGATCCGGCCAGTATGTTACACTCCCACTAGCTTGAGGTGATGTTTGATACGGTTGGACTACCAATACATTTGGACCAGATACTGTAGCACCTGATACTACTGCTTGATTAGATGCTACAGTTATTACTGATCCATTATGCCCCGTACCCATTGTTTGTAAAGCACCTTGGTGAATATTCGCCTCATTCATACCGAGATACGCAAAGGCTGCACGTTGCTGTTCTAGGCTATTAATTGGTGGGAATGTGGATTGCATACCATCACCTAGCCCCTATATATTAGTAGAACAAGCTTAACGTTACAACCTGTGCTACTGCTGAATTTACATACACATTCTCGTTATCCGCAGCTTGATAGTTGTAAATTGCTCCACTAGGAGTGGATGTGTTGTTAATCCACACAGGAGCTACTGGACCACCATTCAACCCAGTCAACCCATGCACCAATACATTATTACCACCACTAAGTGTTGCAGTTAAAATAGAGTTACGAATTGAACGACCTGTAACAGCATCTGCGGAATCAATCGGATATCCGTCTGCTACGAAAGCCGACCACCCAGCAGCTGTCTCAATTGGATTAACTTGAGGACCAGAAGGGGTGGGATTAAAGAACTTGTAATATCCCGTACTACCATCGTTCGTGTAGTATGAAGGAGTGTCATTAGCCATCTACTTACACCTCTACCTTCGCTAAAAATGGTAAGCTTGCAACGTTAGTTGCTACGTAAATATTCGTAGCATCCCAACCCTCTGGAGCTCCACTTACTGTCGTTACCAACCAAGCCATTCCAGATGCTTGTGATGTCAACGTAACAAAACTTGGCACAGAAGTTAATCCATGCGCAACTGTTACTGTACTACCTACCGTAGCCGATCCTACCGCATTCAGTATTACGGAGTCTTCCATGTAATTCTGTACCATTCCAGACTCCAATGCTACATCCATGTACATCTTCCGCTTTACTTCAGGGTAGAATTTGCTAAATGGCAGCTTTCCGGCATTATTACCCATTCTCGTACACCTGCCTTTTCGTCTTACGCCTTATGATTTTAGGGCTACTCTTGCTGCAAACGTTACCCCCGATGTAGTTGCCCAAGCTAATTGCCCCATTACCCCTAAATTTTCTACCAAATAAGATTCATATGCTGGTGTAATTGTACTACCAGATACCACAGCTGCTAATGTTACAGGGGATAATTCTGCATGAGGAAACCATGTACTTCCACCATCAGGAGAAGATTGGTAACTCCATGTTAAATCACCAGAAATAACTGCTGTATATAGTCTCATACTGTTATAACTACCTACCCAAAATCCTTCAGTAGCTCCTGAGCTTGGCCCTGATTGTGTAACAGCAGGCTGTATAGTAGAAATATCTACTACATCCCCAAGACCCAACCTCCAACTACCTCCAGATACATACGTAAGAGATCCCTGCTCAAGAGCTACGCCTAAATCCCAAGACTGGGCTGCTTGAGCAGAGCTGACCTCTACTGTTGCTGAGGGAAGGACATTTAAATTCAGGTCTCGAATGACAACCGTTTGTCCTGTTGGATTACTAAATACTGGCATCAGACGAGACCCTCCTTATTATTCATTAACCAGCGTACATCGGTCCAATGGTAGCAGCCATGTTAATAGGCGGTACTCCCAAAGTCTGCAACGCCGACGCTCCCACGTTCTTCAGTACCACAGATTTCGTTGGCTGTGTCAATACAGGTGTACCATACAAAACCAACGCAAAGCGATACATCAGGTTGATAGGTGCCAAGTCTAGTTTCATCATAGGTCCAAGCTGTTTGAACTCCAACACTCCAGGAGTCATATCCAGCAAGAACACTGTAGATGTTCCAGGAATATTCTGGTTGGCATCGGTGTACACAAATGTCGCTGCGGAACCCCCTGGATCTTTAACCGTCTGCATATACAACGCATCAGATCCATTAGCCAATGTTCCACGATAGATCTTGTAACCACTTGGTAAAGGCTGTGTCAAAATACGATTAATCGTCAAAGATCCATATTGCCCATTAGCAATTGTTACAGCATTAGAAGCTGCTGATCCCATCGACTCACCATAAGTGTTAATAGCCGTGTAGAAGTAGTAGAAAGTTCCACCAGGAGTTACACTGTCAAACAACGAAGCAGTAGGAGTATTCACAGACCCTGTTACCACTGCATTCACTGCCGTTCCTACAATAGCTACTCCAGGAGTAGCAGGAACACCTGCTGGCTGTACAAAAGGATTCTGTGGAAGATGCCCATTGTTTGCTGGCACCATAAACACATCATCTTGAAACTCAATGTCTCCAAACTGAGACTGCCAACCACTAAACGGATTTCCAGTACGTCCCTTCCAATCACCGGAAGTAGTACGCTGGAACGGAATCCAGTTCCTAGTAAAGTCAGCTAACACACCCGGAGGCATATACATACGCGACTGACTCACATTACCGAAGTGGCTTCTCAGGATGTTGGCTGAAATTTCAAGGTCATCCGGTGTTAACCCTTGACCCCTCTTGTCCAATACCTGTGTGTCATCACCCCAAAGCATAATCTGCCGCTCAATGCCATCAAACGCAAACTGATTGATAGAAGAATCAGAGAAGAACAACGCATTCTCCATCTTTCCTAACAAGTTCATCGTTGCGTCTGTAGCATACCGCGTAACAATATCTCCAACAGCCGACTGAATCAAGATCGTCGGATGAGAAATCTCACGGACTTCCACAGCAAATTTAATCGTTGCAAACATTCTTTCGTACAAGGAGTCATTAGCTGGCTGCAACGCACCTTCACCAGCGAACAATCCAGAACGACCACCATATGCACGTAAAATGTTGTACTCTTCAACTACGTTATACGCAGGCACTTTCTGAATCTGTGGCCACAACCGTAGATCAGACATTGTAAACGTAATGACTCGCAGCATTTGCTCTAACGATTGTACCCGGATAGGAGATCCATCACCAGGAGTCCCCACACCATTCAACCCAGTCGTCATTAACGCTTTATTCAACGATGCTAGCTGGTTCTGTGCTTCTGGACCAAATGAGGATAAATATCCGGGAGCGTAGGCGTCCATACTTACCATATTCGATGACATGTTTGTCTAGCCCCCCTTAACGATTCTCACGGAGAATAGATTTCGCTTGAGACGAAAGCTTATCCGGATAACCCAATTCTAACCGTGCAATGTCTTCCATAAGCGACTTTGCATTAACCGAAGTAGGATCCATCTGTTCCAAGGCTTTCACTAGAACTTCAGAATCATCTTGCAAACTACGTCCACCCGCTACCATCTCATCACGCCGTACAGACTTGTTGGTGTGAATCTGACTCTTACGGTTTGGAACTGCCATAAATCCATTCAAATCTTCACGAAGGTCTAACAACTGATCTGCAAGTTCCACAACCTCTTCGCGCAGCATTCCCAAAGACTTACGAACTACATCACTAGCTTGTACAGACTTCACACTAGCTTCCCACAAGTCATTCATGGTGAAACTCTTATGTGTCTCTTCCTCTTCATCCTCATCTTCATCACGCGCCTTTATAGCCTTACGCGCTTTACGATTAGCTTCCAAGGACTTTTCGTACGCAACTGCTTTACGCATTAAGCACTTATCGCAGTGGCACTTAGCTGGGTGACGACCTTTACGAGGCTTCTCATCCTCTTCCTCTTCATCGTCTTCGTCCTCATCTTCATCATCACGTGCTTTACGAGCTTTCCGACGAGATTTCTCTTCATCTTCATCCTCTTCATCACGCGCCTTACGAGCTTTACGAGCTTTCCTAGCCTTACGAGCCTTATCCTCCTCGTCCTCTTCATCCTCGTCTTCATCTTCGTCCTCATCACGAGCTTTCCGTGCTTTACGACGAGCCTCTTTCTCTTCTTCCTCTTCGTCTTCCTCTTCATCACGAGCTTTACGACGCATCGTGTGCGGAGACTCTTCACCATCCTGAAGGTCTTCCCATGCATCCACTGTACGATTACCGTTAAAGTCACCGTCACCGTGGTAGAAGTCTTGCAGCTCTTCAGCATGTTCTGCATCTTCACGATTCTGCTTGTCCGCTACTTCATAATCCTGGTCGAATGGGGTGGCTACATCGAACCCATCATCCCTCTTACGGGCAGATGCGTTACGACTAGGACGCCATCCTTCATACATTCCATTATCAAAATCTTCCAAAAGCTCTAAAGCTCGATTAAGACGCTCTACAAGCTGTTTGGGTTTAGTATCTCTTGCCATTCCGTAAACCCTCCCGCTTACAACAAATTTTGAACGTTACCATCTAACAATGCGCTACCTCTAAGTACTTCTAACGCTTCTGCTACTGCTGGATAAGGCCATTTTTCACACTCTGAAAAATGTTCTGCTACATCTGCATTTTCATAAAAATATCCTCCCCATGTTAGGTGCGGATCTTCAGGATGTAAGCGTTTCCATTGTGCCAGATGCCTCCAAAGTATATGTAACGCATCCTCTAAATCTTGAATACGGATTGATTGGCCTGATATAGAGTCTGTAGTCAAAGCCTTTTGACGCCGTCCGCTCATGTATGGACGAAGTGTCGACTCTTCTTCAGGAGTTAATTTAAATCGACACATTGCTTCTCGTTCATCAGCAGTCGTATTCTCATTATACCAATCTAACGCCATCATGCAACGTTCTTCACGTACACGTCTACCCTTACTAATCATTGTCCAAGAATCTGTATTCACAGGTCTTGGTGTTACTGCTACTGATATAGGAATGAATCTTTCTATTAATGATCTATTATAACGATTCCTACGCGCTAATCCTGAGACTGACAACCCATATCTCTTGGGCCATCCCCATTTTGCAAACTCTTCCATATTCTCCCGAATCTTTTTTCCTAAAGTGTTTTTGTACAACTTTAACTTAACATATAGTCCTTCAGGAGTTATCCGAGCTTCAATTGGCTCTCCAGCTATTAGCTCTGCATTATCATCTTTAGATAGCTCATATCCATGATCATAATCTACCCAAGCCTTTTTCCGCTTATGGGGAGTTACACTTTTATCTAAAGGTTTTTGACCTGTAAAATACTGCAAGTCGAATGCTTCAAGAGGTATTTGATCACCCTGTAAATCTATATTAGGTGTACTTGCAATTCCTTCAATAATCCATGCATCTTCAGAAGATTCAGACTTTACAATGTATCCCCAAACATCCATAGACTAAACACCACCCTGCACACCAGATAAAGCATACGACAGCCTCGCTAGTACATTAGTAATATACTCACGTCGCTGTAAAGTGTTTACATCACGGCTGTTTGCTGTATTGTCCAGATCCAAGCGTAACTCGTCGATAACATCATGAATATTACTCTTACCATATATCTGTACAATATCTTCATCCAATCCCGAGGCGGGATCTTTTCCAATATATTCTCGTACAGTACGTGATCTCTTCATATTCTCTAGTTGTCCACTATCTTCGTTACCTGGTGGGATAGTAGGAACTTCTCCATCAATATGCGTGTTATCTCCTCTAGAAGGATTACGACTCTTATTCTTTTTACCACTATGTAGCTCTAAGTCAAAATGTGTCTTTGCATAAGCGATTATACGTTTCTCTGCTAATCTCGTAGCCCCTAACCCTAACGCTGAAGCATTTTCACCTTGATGAATGTACCTCCAAGCCGCTAATACTCTCTCACGACTAGGCTTACCATTCTTTGTTAGCGGATAGGAATGTAACTCAGGAACTGCGAACACTTCATGAGTACCATATAAATCTTTCTTTTCACGATTAACCTCTTTCTTCTCATGAGCCGTATAACGACTTTTGTTATGAGTAATTTCAGCTTTCTCGTGTTTTATATGACCATCATCATTCTCTATAGCGTCTTTAATACGGCTCATTGCTTCTTTTAGTTTCCGCACACTACGCTTAGCCATGATGATCTCTTCTTTATCCGAGGTTTTCATCGACTTCATCTTCCTATCACGACGGCTCCGTCCTGCATTGGAACCATCTCCTGGAACATTACCTAAGGCAGTAATGTGATTTGGAGCTACACCACCAGTCCAGCTGGAGGGTGTTCCTAGTGTACCCATACCCATTGGTTAGCCCTCCTCTTACTACTGCTTAGTTATCCCGAATACAAGAAAAAACTTATTCCATTATACTAGTCTAGTCTAGAACCAAAAGCTGGTGTTTTTACGGAAAACTTTTTTGAAAGTCTTTCATTAATACGTTCCCATACACCTTCAATAAATCTATTAGCTTTTGCTTCACTCCAATTAAACTCTATCATTAATCTTTTAGCTACTTCTTTTAACCTAAATCTTAAATCATACGCCTTTCCTGTATAGAACACGATAATGATCTGCACTATACCATCATCAGTAATTCCTAATCCTTGATCTTTAACTGTTCCTTCTACCCCACTTAAGAACGGGTCTAACTTATCCCCCATCTTTACAACATGAACATTATATCCAAAATCCTCTACATGCTTATCTTTTAACACGTCTGGCCCTATTACTACATAATGTCCTATAGTTGTTACTAACACCATACGACCAGTCCATGGAGCCTCTATAGGCCCCTCTAATACCCCCCATACAGTGTCTAACACCGCATTCTTAGCTAACTGTATTGCTTTCAACTGATGTTTAAACTTCAATCTATCTACAAGTAGCTTTAACTTTCCATGAAGTACCTGAGCTTTTTTTGTCAATTCATCATCTGATAAGTCTATAGGAATACCTGATTTATTCAGCTTCCTTTCATGCATCTCCTTATCCCATAGACCTTTAGATTCAAACCCTTCTCCTACTAAAGCATGTACTACATCTTTTTTAAGGTGCTTATAGGCTAATAAACGATGATAACCATCTACCACCTTCATCTTACCATCATCGCTCTTAACCAATACAACAGGATCTATCTTCTTACCTTCTTTAATAGACTCTTCTATAGCTTTAACTCTATCTAAATCCCTTCCCCCAGGACGACGACTCATCTGCACTTCTTCTAAATTTACATTAGGCTGATGATGCCATTTACCATGCTTCACCCATCCTAGTGTATCTTCTGGATAGTTTGGCTTAAGATACTGATATACTTTGTCGGGAGGCACTGTCCCCTCTCCACTCTGTAACAATGACTTATTCTTTTTTTCTTTATGCTTAGAAGACGCTCTCTTCTCTTTTACTTTACCCCAACCCTCATCAGATCCTGAGTTTGTTAATGCATTCCAACTATCTTTATCAGAGATATTCTGTCCCTCCATTACTTTAGGAACATCTCCACCAATAATCATTCCACCACTGTCCAACATTACCTTACGACGTTTAATTGCATTAGGTGCAACCTTACGACTAGGCACTTCTATCCAGTGTTCTCCTGCCCGCTTTTCTTTCTTATCTTTATGTGATACCTGTTTACTTGTAGCACCTTTTTTATCCTTATCTCCAGGAGCATTTCCAATCACTGCATTCTTATCTTCAGTGTGTTTACCAGAAGATTTACCTGACCCTGTATTCTCTTTACGAAACTCTTCTAGTTTACTATCAAATTCTTTTTTAGCCTTTTCACTACCCTTACCTGTCTTATCTAGCCATCCTGCTTTAATAAATTTCTTTGCTACCTTATCGTAGTATCCTTTCTTGATAGTGCTTAAAGCTTCTCCATCACTGACCCCATGTTCTCTTAACCTCTTATAAGCTGCGATAACCTCTGCTATCATCTTTTCACTAACATCTAGATTAGGTCCCAATTGTCCATGTTGTTTATCATTAGGAGGCAATTTAGTATCCGCCATACGTTATCAGCCCTTTTCTGCTATAGCTTTCTTTAACCCCCGAAGTGCATCTCTATATGCTCCTGCTGCAACTAAATCATTACCATGACGAAAATCACTGTAACTTTGTCTTAACTCTAAACTGTCCTCAAATACAAACTCCCAAATACCTTCCCTATTTGGTACCGGTTCCAACTCTGGACTAGCAAACCCATATGTTACTAAATATGCCGCTACCCATATATCACGAATTAAAAATTTCCGCTTATCCATATGTAAACATCCTTCCAAATTTTACTTAGCTTTATTTTTATTTTGTTTATATACTTTTTTATTCTCTATTTCCTTAACTTCTTTAATCTGTTTAGGAACCTCTTCTACCTTCTCAACCATAAGCTCCTTTTCCGGCTCTTGTGGCCATAATGCTCCTACATAAGGTGACGGAATCAACACCGTCCAATTCCTATCTCCTTGATCATGAAAAAGTACATCTGCTGTTACTTCTACAATCTTAGGCCATAAACTTGCATCAAATGGCGGCTGTACAGGTAACATTAATACAGGATTCTTTGATCCAATTCTTTCTAACATAGCCAGCATACTACGCATAGCTAACCTTGTACTATCTTCTCTCCACCACTTATCCCATCCTGGATAATTTATATAATGCACAATATACGAATAATGTAGCTTACCCGCATCCCCTAACACAGCACTTCCTAATCTTAAAGGACGCTGATTAATAATACTCTGTTCAACACGTGGACCACCTGTTTGAATTAACTCTCTTCCTAATGCACTTGTTACTAAAAATCCAAATGATGTATTGGGATAACATAATACATCGCCCTTTACCTGTGCTGGATGACCTTGCTTCAACGTAATCATATACCCACCCCAATTTCCAGACCTATGCCTGTAATTTTATTCTTGCAATCATGCTTTGATATTCTCTCAATCGACGTTCTACTTCCTCATCAATCTCTGGTAATTTCCTTAGCCAGGTTTTTAACCCTTCTCTTGCCTTTTCACTTAGCTCTTTATCTTTTACTACCAGCACTGATCCTAGAATCTTTTGTAATCCATCTGGTACAACGTATAGCAAATGCTTCCCATTCTTTGCTACATCTGCCTCTGGTACATATTCCAACGGCATATATCCTGCCTCTTTAATTACATTTACTATTTCTCCAAATGGTCCAAATACTTCCATACTCCGAATAATCTCTATACCAGCTCCGTCCAACGTTCAGTCACCAACCTTCCCTCTTCATTTTTCCTCAACTGTATAATGTGCTTAATCCTCTTTCCACCAAAACCCATAACCGTAATAGCCCCTCTCCAGCAATCTTCACTTATTAAATGAGGCTCCTCACGTTCTCCACCCATTCCTTGAACTACTCCTACCTTTATCTCCATTGCTTTTAATTCGTTACTTAACATACGAATTGGATCCATAATGTATCCCTCCTATTTACCTCCAAGAGGCACTTGTACCCCACTTACTTTACCTTTAGGTGATTCACGATCTCTTGCTTGACCCATATCTGCTGTTTTCCCAAAAACGTTAGGAGCTTCTTTAGGATGTTCATGTGATTGCTTTGCTCCTCCACTTAAGTCCTCTTCTGCACTTTGTGGCTTATTACCATCTTTAGTAGTATCCTTATCATCATTTCCTACAACTGCACCTTCACCCCCTTGATTCTCCATCAACCACGCTTGAAATAGTTGTTGTTGCAATGGAGCATTTGCCCACTTTGCTTCAATCAAAGGTTCTCCTCTTTCAGCTAAAATAATGTTAGGTGTAGCTAATCCAGCTTCTAACCTCTGAATCTGTATCTTTAATTGCTTGTATTCCTCATCTTGATTTAATCCTACCCACTCAAATTTAAACCTATCATCCACCCTATCAATGACATTACGTGTTAAATCATCTGCAAAAAACTTCATCAAAGGAACGAGTCCTTTATCAATACTAAACTCTATTCTTGTCTTTGTAGCATCACTATCTATCAACGATCCTGAACCTGAATGTCTCCATGCATTTAACTCATTTACATCTACCCCATATACGTCACAAATCTGTGTACGAGTTAATTCTAACAGCTCACTAAATGCCATTTCATTAGGCTTATCGTGTGTTTCTATTAGCTCTACCGATTCTGTTGGTCCAATAGATAACGCCTGTAGCCTTCCAGCCGCCTGTACTCCTGATGCTAAGTTACGATATACACGCTGAAAATCTTCTAATGTCTCTTCATCAAACCCGTTACCCTTAAAAATTATCAACCCATCAGGAATACTTCCCTGTGATAAAACTGTCTGTGACCACTGCATAACAAACAATTCAGTTGTAATCTCTTGTACAAGTGTTTCTAACTCACTTATACCGTACCCATAATAAGCAATAGACGTTTGTGGGTTACGTATCGTTAGCATCATCTCATCAACTGTATATTCCGCCACAACCTGTCCATTAATATCCTGAATAAATTGAATTGGCTCATCAGATTCTTGTCCTAATGGTGTTTGAGGTGTCCACATATCTGGAATAACAATCTCAATAGTCGCCCCATCTACTGCCCAAAACTGACTTAACCTGTTCACTCTATCATACACAAGTTCAGTAGCTGCATTATCAAATGATAAGGAATCTTCTAGTAATTTACGCATATAAACATTAAACGTAGGACGGTGATGTGATTTTTCCCATCCAGTATTTAAAATAAACTCTTCTAACATATAAGATAGTTTTCTATCCTTTGCATTCATCTCAGCTTTTGAATCCTTTAATACTACACGAAACCCCCTGTCTCCACGAAACAATGGCCTACGTGTAAATGCTGACATCTGTGCTTTTCTTAAGTTAATAATAGAACGAATTGTAGGACTTCTTACTGCCATCGAACGCATAATATCGTATGATAGCAAAGACGGACGTGATGGCCTACCCATTTGTAATGTCGCACTATAAGGATCCATCAACCAAGATCGGTGTTGAAACGGGTCGGATAAGAACCGTCTTACAGCTTGGCTAGCATTACTTTCTGGATCTACTACACCCTTCGGACTCAACCGTTCTACCTCAGAATTAGCTCTTTTCTTCTTAGCCACAAACTCACCTCAGATCCATCATACATGATTTATTCGCACAACCCATATATACTAGAATATACCGCCGGAGGTTCTTGTTTCAAAGGATCAATCTCTCTTCCTCCATGCTTTGTATTTGACCATTCCACAATTTCATCTATACCGTTACCTCTATGATCATCAGTTGAAAAAAATGTTCCACCTTTTCTCTTACTTGATTCTGATACTAAAAACTCCCATTCTCTTATCCTATCTATTTGTTCTGGAAACCGTTTACTGATCTCTAAAATTTCATTCTTTTTAGCAAAAATACACGGCATACATCCTACACGTCCCATCCCTTGTTTGTACAAAGGGTTAGGCTCTATACCATGCTTTTTATGCATTTCAAACGCATCTGCATACGACCATTCCAATAGAGGTCTATATATCTCATATGCATACAAGTACCCTATAGTCTTTTCACGCTCTGCTAGATTAGCTCTAGATATACTTTCTTGTTTCCGAACTCCTTGCCACGAAACTACCTCTTCTCCTGCATCAATCAATGGGCCTATCACCTGTAGTTCTATTGGAAGTACTTTTAATTCTTGTGTACAAAATCGTGCTTTCCCACTAGGAAAACGTCCTTTCCACAAGCACAAATCTAAAAATGGTACTCCTGTAGGTTTTAAGACAGCCAATGTTCTCTCTATCTCTTCTTCAGGAATCCCATTCTTTCTCCATTTGACTTCAACTGTTTCCCTCTTTTTCTCAATTAACTTTGAGAAATCAGCCTTAATCGTAATAATAGGTGCAACATGCTCACTTAAATACTCTATGTATTCATATGTTAGTGGGTGTTCATTACCAGTATCTGCAAACACAGGCGTAACTTTCTCACCACGCTCTATTGCTAGTAGTAGCATCGCTGTACTATCTTTACCACCAGAAACATTAACTATCTGTTTCAATTACGCCACTTCTTCCATGCACACAAAAAAGCAGGTTCAAATGAACCTGCTTCCTGTCTACTTCAATAGTTAAAACAATGAACGATTTACACTCACAGCAGTAATATCAATATCTTCTTCTGGTAATATCCCATCCACCAGCCCTGGTCTCAATTTCTGAAACCATTCAAGTAGTTCTGGAATATATGTTTCTACTTGCATATCATTCGCTATCCTTAGCAACCTTTCAAATAACGGTACATCAATTGTGTCAAACCTCTCTAAATTAAACCCTGTAAACGCTACTGGACACCCTAACGCCCAATTACGTCCAAATTGCTGTTTCCTTATGTGAGTAACACCATTAGTATGATACATATTACTATGAGGAAATATACACGTAATTGACTTAACCGGATGAATGTCACAATACGACATCCCATTGTCATAATACAAATGATCGCATTTATGCAGCTTATTGGATTCTGCAGTCGGTGGATCACCGTAAAACATAACAGACTTTCCATTGATTAACGTAGGAATTTCTTCGATATCTTTAAGCAATTGATCATTTTTCGTATAATCTAGTCCCCATTGTCCATAGTCTTCAGGTTTAGCAGCTAATATAGCATCGTAACCTTCTTGCGTAAATGTAATCGTATAGTTACGACAACACTTCCCACTACGATAGCACCCGTCTCCACGAAAGAACAACGGTGATAACATCACCCTCAAAGGCTTATTGAACTCTAAGTGTTTCCCACTGTAATCAACTATTACGTCCTCTTTAGCAATATGAGCAACATACTCAATGACTTTAGTTATGCCGTAATCAGACGACATTTACTCCCTCCTAACGCTCTACCCAATCATACCCCGCATAATGCTTAGCTCTCCCTAATACTCGTCCTAGTGTCTTCATAGACACTGATCCCAACAATCCAAGCTTTACATGCCACACTTGTACCATATAATCATCATTTACTTCATCTACACCTTCGAAGTCATCCGGATTCGACTTCGGAAGCATAAACATCAATCCACTAAACTCACCTTTTTCTGCATCTGCTTCAGAAACTAACTCAACGTCTTCCCATTCAAAATGTGCCATAATCTATTCATCCTCTCTATTTTAACGCCGACGTACTCCACGTGACCTGTCAGGCGCTGTATATTCCATCTTATTACGTTCCGCTAATTGTACTAATTCAACAGGATCCATTCCAGCTAATACACTACCCTTACTAGATACTCCTGTACTTCCCTGTGTACCTTTAGGACCTGTTCCGTCTCCAGGAGCAATGTTATCACGACTTGCTAACCTTACCCCCTTTAAGTTTAACACATCACCATTCGGCATCACAACAGGGGTAGGCTCTGTTGCTACTGGGGGATTAGGGATTACTTCTGGAACTACTGTATTATTGACTGGCATACTTCCCTGAAGCTTATTATCCGCACCAAGTAAATTCACCAGCATACTAATTGTATCCTGCATTGACATTCCTGCCATCCTGCTCTGTAGCTCAAATGTCTGTGCTTTCTTTACATCTCCTTCTACAGCAGCGGCTGGAGCCATTCCAATTAGCTCACGAATCTCACCAGACGTTCCCTCTACATCAAATCCATTGATTCTTACCTTCAAAATTCTCACCTCGATTAATTCACTGCAATTTTTACTGCTTGAATATTGTACTTAGGTACTATTCCTGCCTGCCACCAGATTCCTATAGTGTTTCGCAGTCCCCGTACTTCTACAATGTAAGGAGTTAACCCACGAATCTCAAAAGGTTTCTCATTAAACGCCCACCATTTACCCTTAATTAAACTCCAACTACTATGCATTCCATTATCAACAGCGTAAATTAATTCTTCATCCGACCGCGCATCTCCCGCTAGCCGTACCAATTGCCGACTATCAACTCTCCAGTTACACGTAGCCACTGGATCTTGCTCAATCTCTGCATGTACATAAAATTTATTTTGGTCTGGCTCTTCTAAAATATATCCTAATGCCGTACCTATCTTATCATGAAGCTCTTTCCAACACGCCTCTATTTCATTAAGTATTGGCATTGGCTTTTCCCCTATATGCATAGGAGTCCACAACCGCCTATCAGCTCCTGCATAGAACTCTCCATCTCCGATAGTCGCTACAAAATATTCCCCACTAAACCTAACATCTTTTTCATCTACGAGTACCTCCAAATAGTGGTTCAATGGAAGCGGATAAGGCTTAAATAAATGCTGTTTAAACTCCTCTTCAGTAATATCTACCTCATTAATTGTCCGTATCCTCGCCACACTCTCGTCCCCATACAAGCTCAATACCCTATCCCGCACGTAAGCCCTAAAATTTTCTTTACTTGCCATTCATTTATCCCTCCACTATCTTTCTCATCACAGGGAACTCTGGAAGAATCATAGTCTTAAGTGCCTCCGCATATTGACGTATCTCCCACTGTGCTCCATCTGCCGTCCGTTCTTCAATCACATGCAAAAAGGCTTGTAACGATGCTGTCCATCGCCAAGTCGTATACAGTCCGTATGCTGGAAGAAACAGCCTTGCCATTTCTGGTGCAATCCCTGCCTGTAACGCATCATTATAAACAATCTTACTCTGTTCATAATAAGCTTCTAGTGCTTCTATCCATGCTTCATTGTTTTCAATTACACCTTCACTACCTTGTTTATTCTTTGCACTTTTTAACCGCCACTCTTTTGGAACATAAAATTCTGGCGCCTCTGGCGCTACATATCTGTAACTTTCCTCATTCCACGACGTTTCCATCGTATGATCAGACCCCACTACGTACTTCCAAAGTTGACGTGCTACTTCTAACGGAGCTTTAATCTCCACACTAATCAATACATGCCTAAATGGTGACATATGTCCATGTGTCCATAAGTACCTTAAAAGTTTTTCATCCTGCCCCGTAAATTCTGTATGTTCTTTTCCATATGATGCTCGTGCTGCATTCACAATCCGCAATTCGTCACCCATAATATCTACTAATCGTACATATCCTTTATCTAAAACCGCTAACATATCAACACCCCTCGCAGATTATCTCAGATTATGATGGAACCATTTAACACGCACCCACAAATCCCACTGCCACCATTCTTAGGATTACACCCGCAGTTCTCCCATGCTTTTGTATGACTATGCTTCAACACACCCTTACTGTCATAGCCTAAATCAACTTGAAGCTTTCTACTATCTAAATATTTACTCAATTCTTCAGGAGTTCCTTCTATACTTCCATCTGGATGAATAACCATGCTAATCACCCCTTTTACATTGGAGCTCCTACGACGAGTTGCACGCCGATACCATGATTACAAGTCATGTGCTCTGCTCATTGAGCTATAGGAGCATCTATCTTAATTGTACTCAGGCATATCAAAATTTACTTGTATATCCTCTAAGGAACAATACTCACTAACTATGACCCCATCAATTACTTGAACTATATCTGCCCCTCTACGGTATAGTGTATCAGGATCTACTGTAGTACCGTATATTTTAGCTACCCTATTATCTGTCATATTTCCACTCCTCATCTTAATGGTAGGATCGGCGGGAGTTGAACCCGCTCTGAGAGGTCCACAACCTCTCGTGCGCACCGGTACACCACGACCCTCACTTTATTTCTTACACACCCACCATACTATGCATGATACTCGCCCCGTATTTAACCATCTCACTACGAAAATCTTCAGCTTCTTCCAAACTAGAAAAAATAAAATTATCAAATACTTCATACACTACAGGATTACCTAGACTATCTGTATTATTTACCACGCACCAAATCTTCATGAACATTCCAGTATTTAAATCGTCACTGTCCCCATAACCTATCAACAAATCCCTTGTTACTACTTCACCAAGTGCTCTATTTGCCACAACTTCTTTAATATCTGTTCCCATGTATATACTCCTTTATATTGGTGGGCCTAGCAGGATTTGAACCTGCAACCAACCGGTTATGAGCCAGACGCTCTACCATTGAGCTATAGGCCCTCTATATTATGGTAGCCCCGGTGGGAGTCGAACCCACACGTCCCATCGAACAATGGATTTTAAGTCCATCGCGTCTGCCATTCCGCCACAGGGCCATATTGGCTCCGAGGGTAGGATTCGAACCTACGACCCACCGATTAACAGTCGGATGCTCTTCCTCTGAGCTACCCCGGAATGAGTTACATTGATGCATAAGCTTCTGCAAACTTCATCTTTTCTATATAGTTTTCGTTTAATTCCACTAAAAACTTATCTAATCTACCAGCATCTTCTATGCTTTCTTTGCCTTCATCAACAAACAATATTCCTTTTATATTATTCATGCCCCCATCTAATATATAAAACAGTCTATGAGAATATAATTCTTTATCTTCTTCATGTATTTCTTTAAGCCTGTATTCCAGCGGGACAAAACCCATTTTAACTACTCTCTTCAGTACTTCATGAGTTTTACCTTTTACAATCACAGTAGTATGATCTTCTACTAGAGCCATCTATATCAACCCCCTTTTAAAAAACAATCGTGAACTTTGTGGTCCCGTCAAATACCCAATCTCCATCAACATATCCACTGTTGAATATGTAACTACTATCACGTATTTTATACGTCATCCCATGCCAATGAATCTCATCTACCCCTAATTCAGGAAGATTATCCATCCTCGTATCCTGATTATAATACCCTTCTATTACCCTTGTATGCCCAAAATTATTTTCTTCTACCGCATACCCTGCATGCATCTCTCCATCAGATCCCCTAAATACGACCCTATTATCCCTCATTTCCTACTACCTCAGGAACATACACATTCAAATTAAGATTACCTTTAGCCTCTTTCAATCTCTTATCAGTTTCATCACTTCCGTAATATCCAACCATCTTTTTACGTGCGCTCTCACGCCAAGCTTTGCACAATTGTTCTGTATCGGATGTAAAGGGTGTATGCTTACTCTCTTCAGATGTCTCTAAATCCCACACGTAACTGGGAACAAACTTTGGTGTAAAGTAAAAAACAAATGGAAACCCATCATCAATGAACTCTTGCTCTAAATGTTTCCAATCGCATTTAGATGGATTATTACTAGGATATGCTACAATCTCTAACCCAGCCCCTGCTTCTCTGGACGCCATTATCAGTCCAATCATCATAAATCCTTCCCTTCAAGCATCTCTTTAAATGTGAATGTTCGTAAAGGCTTACCATCTTCCGAACCCAACACAAATGCTTCAGTTGCCAATATTGCTTTATGACTCAGTCGATAGTGGTATGTCTTCTCTGTAGCAATCCCTAATACCACAAACTCTGGTAAATCTTTAACCTCCTTAAAATATATCTTCCCATATTCTGTTTTCCATCCCATTTCTACTCCACTTTCTGAATTTCCTTTAGCAAGAGGTACTCGCAGAAAAGGTACCCAATCTTGTGTGAATTTATCAATGACCGCCTTACTTGCTCCTAGATGCATTTCCACGTCACCACTTAACTTTTCTACCATAGCCTTTGACATTAGCTCACTTGCTAAATTTTCTACAAACTCAGGTGTTACCTCAGATGTATTCTTTGCTACCACAATCATGTCAGTTCCTCCCCAGTTACTAAATATGTAGAATTAGTGATGATCGTATCCAACACATGCTCTTCTGCAGGAACCACTACACTAAAGATACTCTTTGCATCTCCATCTTCCAAATCTTCTGCACATCCCCAGCACATGTGCAATCGTCCGACCGTATTTACAAGGGGCACGGTAACTTCCATCATCAAGCTCCGTTCGGCATCTAAATGCTTAGGACACCGTACCCCTTCAGGCCAAGGATAAGTAAATAGCATTACAATTCCCCCTCTATTTATTATACCAGATACTGTTAAAATCACAAGCTTTTTCTTACAAATGAATTAATCGTTTTTCGGGGAGACTCCACAGTCCACAGCTCATACACAAGTATTCGTCATTTAACCGTTTAATAGTGACAGGCTTATGACACGACGGACACCCATACTCCCATATAGTTTTCTGTGTTGGAATAGGAATTTCATCTGGACGATTTTGTTTCATAGCCACATTGACCATCTTACCGCCATAATCATCCCGCCCTGTTGCATCAAAACTAATCTTCTGTACGCCTGGACTTAACTGTCCCAAACTTAACGCCATCTCTAGAGCATCCAGTAAATCATCGTGAGCTGTCCGAGGATACTGCATTAACTCTGTCAACAAGTCTTTCATCCCTGTATGTACTTTAACTCCAATTTCTGGATCTATGCTACCTGGTTCATTGTCATCTGCTGCTCTTAGTAAGACTTTACCTTGTTCAAAAAAAGGTGTCATCCTCGTAATTCGTAACGTCTTATCCCCCCTCTTCTTAATCGGGACTATGGGAATAAGTGCTTGATTCATAATCTGCTGTTGTAACGCTTCCTGATACCCTATTGTCTCAATCCCTACCCTCTCTGGCCTCCAGATTTCCCACTGCTCAATTACTGTACGCACTTGTCCTGGAAAATCTATGTGCATCCCCACAGACTGTAATATTAATACCTCATGCTCGGCGGTGACCCCAATCACAGCATATGCAAATTTATCTGCTTGCTCTCTCTGTCTAATTGCTAGATCATACGCTTGATAAATCCGCAGCTTCTTGCCATTCCACCGCCACACCCCGCCTATGTACTCTAACTCCCGTAGGTGGTAAAATGTTAACCACTCCGGCCTAAACTTCCGAGCATCATCGTCTAACGGGTTGTTAAGATACTCCTGCCCAAAGGCTGCTGTCCCCAACCTTCTCCTCTCTTCCTCTAAGCGTTCAATTGGCCAACGAGCTGGCCAGAGTGACGTACCATCTTCCTGGATAGCTTGATATTTAAACGTATCATACACATCATCCCGACTCAACATATATGATAACAACGAATCAAAATGTAAGATCGTCCCCACCATGATAGAAACCCCTTCTACAGGGTCTAACATCGGTTCAACAGCTTTATGCCACCAACTCTTAACTTTCATCCGCTGTTCCAATGTGAGAATACTGTCTTCAGCGTCTATATCGTCGCAGTTATGGGTCGCTATATGATTTCCTACATAACTATGATCTTCATGATCAACCGTAAAACTATATACCGGTACTTGTACATCTTCTCTCTCCACACTCTTAACCTGTGCATACACAAAATCTCCATCAATCCACTGTTTACGCGCTAAAGGACGTGCAACAGTATTCTCTTCTCCTAAGATTACTTTACCAAAATCTCTCCCAAAATTCACATCATAACAAACTCGTGACTTATAACTCCTTCCATTACCCCAGTTATCTACCGATTCATGCTTTCTCATATAACGAATTGTTGATACTAACCCTAATCTCCACCCAATTCGCTGCACACTTTCCATCATAGGTTTCGATACAGATACAATTGGATATCCTGCAGGCGTGTTTCTTTCTCTATCCTTCCAGTAACAGAAATCTTTACTACCATCTGCTCTCCAATACCCTAATAAAAACTCTTTTTGATACTCTACAGGCAAATGTTCCATCCACCAATGCGGTGCTTTATCCCCACTTTTATCTCCTATACGCAGTGTGCTCAGAAATTCATTCAATTCTCTCCCACTAGACGCTACCCTATAACACTTATCCCCATTTTTCACCTCTTGAAAAGTCCCTGCTTTATTTAGCACCTCACGCAAAATACTTAATACGTCTTCTCCATACTCTTTTTCATGCAGTCCAAACGTCCAACTAACTTCATAGCCTATTCTTCCTGGCTTACTCTTAGTGATCGTTCCATCTCCTATCCAATATCCTACTAACCGCCAAAATCTAGGATCATGCACAAACTGTACTTCGGAATGCTCTTCTAAACGATAAGACGTTTCTGTACCCAATACTTGCCCCTTGTCATTTCGCTCCTTAATCCTCACGATTCTTTTAATGGGGCCAACTGTATTAATATACTCCTCTTCTAATTCCCAAGGTGTTAAAGTCTTCCTATCAATAGGATGCTGAATTAAATCATGTACTTTTAGCTCATCAGCTCGTACAAATGACCATTCATACTTTTTATAGTAATCCGCATGACAAGTACCATTCTTAGACCGTCCACAAATAGGCGTACAAGGACCCGCAGAATCTTTACATTTATCTGCTTGCACTGCCCACACAGGATGATCTACCGTCATCGTAATAGGATCTACCGCATTCCCATACACCCATAATTTAATTAGCTCCCCGGAATATTCATGGGATTCTAATGCTTGCACTTCTCCTAAATGCCCGCGGTGTGTCATGACAACATCACCTATTTTTATATCTTCAATCTCTTTCATTCCGGAGGTAGTCCATACTTTATTTCCAGACGGTTGACATAAAATCAGGTCAGGACGGTAGGCGCCATACCGTAATCCACGGGTGGATGCTTCACTGCCACGAGCAACAATTCTCGAACTATACGACGGAACCAGTAACCCTTTCGCATCCCGCACATAGTCCCCATTTTCATCCCGTGTCGGATGTCCTACCACAATATCACCATTACGCCACGTAAGCCCATATTTGTCCCCACCGAGTGGACCGTAGTCGTCTAATAAGAGACTATTCTGTTCCAATTCACCTTTGATGTCAATCAAAAAAGATTCAGCTTGCATAGCTGAGCTACTGAAAATTACAATAAAATGCTTTTGTTTCGTACAAATCACCCATAACGGAAATAAAAATGTGAAGAGTGTTGAGTTATGCACAATAAAGTTATTCCCCACAAAATTATGCGTGCCTTCAACTTCAATGTCATAAGTCTCATCGTGTTTAACCAATGTTACCTGCGTGATTATATCCCAGATAAACTCCCCTTCTGTAACTCCAACCTCATTTCCCACCGCCAGCTCTTTTAACGGGACATATAAGTTCCCTTCATACCCACGCGTATAAAATTTGTGATCTAAGGTTGTCTCAATACTATGTCCACTAATGGTGGTGACTCGATATAAATCTTTCACCCCACTGGCCCATGTATGACTCACTGTCCCAAACGATAACTTCATGTTCTCGTCAAGAGTCTGTACGTTATCCCCGACGACAACATCTTTGATCAACTTCCGTCCAGTGTCTGTATACACCACGGTATCGCCAGCTACACATTTAGAATGGTTTCTTGGCGCTGCAATCACTAAGCCCTTCCGCTTATGTAATGCACCCACCGCTTTATCTAGCATCTCTCTATGAAAGTCTGGTGTCTCCATCGTAAAATATTGCGGAAAATAATGTCTACCAAACCATAGAATATCACTCTGTGCCTTCTGTAATCTCTTTTGGCGCTGCATCTCCTGGAGCAATTTCTCCTGCTCTTCGCTGCTCAATGTCTCCCACAGGCGTAAAGCCGAGGAGCTCCAAGAGCTCATTGAAAGGTCGTCCACTCTCACTCACCTCCACACTCTGATCCACTTCCACTTTGGGCGACCACCTTTCTTTATACCGCCTCTCTAACATGCCTTGTGCAGCTCTCCAATCATCATGCACTTTGTCATGCCAAGCATTCACCAACTCTAACTCGCAAAGTCCTTCCGCCTCTTGTACAGCCTCATAGAAATCGTGATAAATCCCCTCTTCTTCAAACTCACCTTTGTTCATCCAATTAATATAGGTATCGTATGTAATATGACAAATCTGACAAGCAGTCTTTTTAAACCCACCAGCTTTTAGTACTTCTGCAAAACGTTTCGTGAGGTGCGGTGTACATTTCGTATAGCTCAACCTATTAAACCCCCTCCAGGTGTTTTCATCACAGACGCCCCCTGAGAAAATCTATCTAAAGGCGCAGGTGGTACAGGACGTGCTCCTACTTTAGCCCTCCACACTCCCAGCTTCCCGATGACACTAACTACTGGACGACCTGGCCATTGACGTGCTAACTCAGCATGGAGTGCCTCTACTTCCCCCACAGCCATAGACTCTGGCCACTGTAAGATAATCAACTGATCGAGTTCATTACGTGTATACGTATGACCCCGCACTGTGACAGGAACTCCGGCCTGCTGTTCGCAGATTAATTCATACTGATCTGACTTCCCTGTTTGCACAATTGGAAACATGAACACACCCCCCTATAATACTATGTACGGTAACAACGCAAATGCTCGTATGTCATAAAATATTTAATCAATGTGACCCATGTGACCATTGTGACCTACGAAGACTTACAATCAGTTTTACATTATAAATTTGTACCTATTTTGTGATATAATATACTACCAAAAAATTTTCTGTAGAAATATATAAACTCTATATAAATCTATACATATTTTGTGATATAATATACTACCAAAAACCTATCAAAATATATAAATTTAATAAGACATAATTTTGTGATATAATATACTACCAAAAACCTATCAAAATATATAAATTTAATAAGACATAATTTTGTGATATAATATACTACCAAAAAATTTTTCTCAAAAATAACAACCATATGTAGTACCTATTCCAGATATGGAGAGTCCTCATTTTCAGACTGTTCACTCTTGTGGGAATTGCTTGACTAGTGTTTGTTGTTCACACAATTCACATTATCATATTTAATCCAATTATCCCATTTAATCTATTTGTTGAATTTGTTCTCATTGTATGTATTTTATAAACAATTCCATTAAATCCATTTACTATGTCAGTTACATTTATTATCTCATTCTTGTCTATTGCCTTATTCTCTATTACTCTATTAGTATTATCCTTTATATCTATTTATCTTACTGTATATGTAATTTTTATTGTTTTACTAAGAATTATAACTATTCATCTTTACCGCCCGCTTTATACAGTTTTTTGAATTGTTATCAGTATGCTACAGTTATTTTACCTTCTATAATGCCCTTATTCCCGTTTTAAGCCATTCTAACGGGCTTATTCCTGCCTAATAGGTACTTATAAGCAGTAGGGTTTAAAATTATTATTCACTTGCCTACTGCCTATATTCCAGTACCCTATGCATACTGTCTTTAATCCTATATCCTACTCATTCTTCATTATTACTACCTTTATACTATTATGAATTATCTCATATTTTCCCCAGCGAATTTCCCCAGCATATAATTTTCCATAAAAAAATACCCTACCGTGTTTAGCGGTAGGGTATTGTTCCCTGCTAGTGATTTAATACTGCCACTAGCGGGTATAACAGGATTCTATAAATCTCACTTGTTGCTACTACTCCCACGAATGGGAGAGTAGCCAAGAATATCCAAGCCATGACTTTATTCATCATGACATGACCTTCATACTACATAACTTCTCTAATTCCGTGAGTCTCTTGCCTAACTTGTTAGCTTCAGCTAAAGATTCTTTATACAATTCATCCGGTGTGTCATGATATACACCGGATAACTGCTCTTGCAATTCCTCAACGTTCTTCCAAAAATATTCTTCCAATGACTCCACATAGACTATAGAAGTATCCCATTGGATAACTTCCATAGTCACTATAGGCAGTCTATCCTCACTAGCAGTAACTTTTAAGTTTCCCACCAATGCGGTAAATATTCCATCATTATCTGCCCAACATGGGATATTTTCCCCATGTAGTGCCTTCTCCAATGCCCATTCTACCATGACTTTAGGCATAGTCTCCGGTACTTCCCTCACATCAAAATTCTCCCCATCAATTTTAACCATCATTTTTAGCCATCCCCTTTATTTTAATAGCTAGGGCAGGATTCCTGCCCTAGCTTTACTGCCAGCCACGTTACTTATTACGTGGCTTGTAAAACTTCTTCATCTCTTGGAACAGCTCCGGTAGCATGGCTTGAATAACCTGCCAGCCATTTTGATAGATGTAACCTGACCGGAATTTTGAGAGCATACTTTCCTCTATCATATCCGTAGTCCATCCCTTTTTTGCCTGCCTTGCAGGATATTCAAGGGAATAAAGCCCATCAGCATATATCCTGAGATAAATGTACTTAGTTCCTTCCTGTTCTTCCACCCGGTAGGCCCCATGCGAATACAGGAAACTACTTCCAAGCATCCGAGAATGGTACTGAGCTATTTCCCTAGAGCCAGTTTTGTAAGTCTGCGGATCTTGTTCAGCATTCTTACAAGCTCTTTCAAACGATATGCCTTGGTGCATTTCAAACGATTGAAAAGCATCTAGGTGCTTATCAACCATGATTTTAACTTTTTTGCCCTCTGTATCCAATTCCTCAGACTCTGTTTCCACCTTAATCACTTCAGGAATCCACACTTTAACATCCATGCCATTGCCTTCATCATGGAAGAATCTCCTAGATAATTCCATGACATTACGCTTTACTTCAGCGGGAATATCATTTCCCCTGCCATTTCCACCTGCTTGTGCAGGGACAGGTACTTCCACCTTTTCAGTTACCACCTTGCCCAAAAGACTTTTTGGATCAAACGGTACTTTGTTCTCAGGTACTTTGTTCTCCGGTACTTTGTTCTCCGGTACTTTGTTGCCAGTCTTGCCCGTAACCTTGCGATTGTCTGCCATTTTAATGAACTCCTTTTATGGCTATGACACAGGTTACTTGAAAATCCTAGCTGATTCAATTTTCAAGTACCCGCTCATGCCCATGTTCCCTTGCGTGTGAGTTATGTGTATCTCTATCTCACATTTATATATTAGTTCATAGCATAGAGATATTCAAGCCCTATACTGCCTTTTTGGTAAATTATTTTCTATCTTTATATAGCGTTCCTAGCGTGCTAGTTCTCATATAGCATCCATATAGCACACTTCCCATAATAGCGGTTTTAAGGCATGTTCTAGCGGTTTATACCCATAAATAAGGCAATCATACCATTCTGCTGTATAACTGCCTTCTATACCCTTTATATGCCTTCTCATGGCATGGTAGGCATATGGCCATTGACACGGTAGGCATATGGCCATTGACAGCTATACATTGTACTGATTCTTACCTAGTTACCGGTAACAACATAGGAATCATTCTTCATTAGTGAAATATGATAACAATTCACAATATTCTGTAAATCCCCAGCAAACTGTCTCAAAAATTATCTGATTATTTACTCAATTCATAATATTTTCAATCTTTATATAATTCATAATATTTATCCTATTCTCTACTTTCTCACTTTTCACAACATTCTTATTATTCACTCAATTCATAATCTTTTCAATCTTTACATAATTCACAATCTTTTTACTATTCATTATATTCATTCAATTCATAATATTTTCAATCTTTATAATCTTATTACTATTCACAATCTTATCACTATTCATTCTATTCTTATTATTCAATCTCTTCACTCAATTCATAACTTTCTCAATATTCATCCTATTCACAATCTTCTCATCATTCTCACTATTCCCAATCTTCTCACTTTTCTTTATCTTCTTAATCTTATAACTATTCTTACTCTTCACTCTTTTCATAATATTTCTACTGCTTTACCTTTGCGCCACCGGCGATGATGGCTGGATAGCACTGCATCCCACCGCAGCAACCTCCGCATAGGGCCCTCCGCATTGGTTGGCTGTACGTGGCCGGCGATGCATTGGGGTGTGAGAGCTTGTGTGTACGTGGACCTCTGTGTACGTGGCAACTTCTCCTCTCCTGCAATCTCTCGTACGTGCATGGATGGATGTACGTGTAAGGTCTCGTGTACGTGCATTGGTTTCGTACGTGTCCGTCCTTCCGCCCCCGCCCGTACGTGAAGGGTCGCAGATCGTGATCGTACGTGGATGGTCGTCGTACGTGGAGGTGGTTGATGGCTTGTGTACGTGAAGGGTCGCAGATCTTGGTCGTACGTTGACGGTAAGCATTGGTTGGGTGTACGTTGAAGGATCGCAACTCGTGAATCTTCAAGTGTACGTTGAGGTCAGCATTGGTCTGTGTACGTGGAGGTGGTAGATGGTTGGCGTACGTCAAAGGTCGTTGAATCGCGGATTGTACGTTAAGGTCGTTGATCGCGGTTCGCAAATTCCACAAGTCTCATCCCGCATTAGGTCGTACGTTAAGGGGTCTTGTAATTGGTTGTGTACGTTGGTAATTGTACTGGGAAATTAAATCGCACTTCCGCCCCTACCCGTGAGATCGGGAATGCTTGGATCGTACGTGGTGGGGAATGCATTGGTCGTACGTTGAGGCATCGTAAGTTGAAACTTCTTCAATCGCGCATTGGTGGGTGTACGTGTATTAATTTTTTCATCGTAAAAAGGGCGTGTACGTCTCTCCCCACGCCCTCTTCTCTAGTTAAAATCTACTCGTACATTAAGGCTTTGCGTATACCGCTAAATCATCCCGCATAGCCTTCTCCAACGCCAATTCCATGAACATCGGGCTTACCACTTTTTTCGCACCTTCTTCCCGCTGTCCGTAGGGCGTGAAGCTTAGCAATATATCTTTATCGTACGTGAACACATACGTACCTTCTATATGCGACACTGCTATGCTGTACGTAGGTATTTTCAACGCACAATCTAGAAACATTGTCACAATAATCCCTACACTGTCCGACCCTCGCAGTATATCCGCTACCTTTATCGTCGAGGTTTTAGGGAAGTACACATCTCCACCACTCTCGTATTCTAACTTGTATTTCTCATAAGTCTTAATCGCTTCTATCTCCCCCAGCACCAACTGCTCTCCCCAGTTATTAGGCGTAAATGCCACTATTCTATACACGCCAAACCCCAAGTACTCTAACGCTAACTTAACTGTACCTAGTATACTCTTTATCTTATCTTCTTTCAGCATCTCCAGCTCTAAACCCATTGTACGTGCCCTCCTTCTTGTAGGAAGGAACCTACTCCTTCCCCACCACAATCATACCACAGCATTTTAACGCCATTCAAACGTTATCTCCCAAGCATTGGTTTATTTACTGTAATTAAAAGAGGCTGAGGAATTATCTCCCCCAGCCTCTTGTACTGCTACATGCCTCTCGTAGACTTTTCATTATCTAAGCTTCCCACTCTGTAATGCCAATAGTCTGCTTCATCTCTAAACGCGCCTCCGTACGGCCCTTCTTGCTCTTCATACTCATCTATGTCATCCTCTTCATAGCCCAACGCAGTAAGCACCTTCTGTACTTCATCTATTAGTTTAACTGGCGCATGCCCCATCCACCCATCCTCGTACATGCCATAATCGAACTCTTTGTATACTTTGGAAGTGGTGTATAGTACGTCATACCCCTCCCCAGTGTATAACGCCCACTCTCCATGCGCCATTGTCACAAAATGCTCTTTGCTGTCAAACTTCCCAGTATCCACTAAATCATCCTTAGTAATGTACACCCTAGCCTCATCAGGTAAATCATCACCATGCATAATAGCCTGCAACACCCTATCTCTCGCTCCACCGTTCCATACTCGATCAATATCTAGCATATCCTCAGTCACTTTAATCTTAGTATTCCCAGTACAACTCGTGTGGCTAATCATAAGGTGTGCTAAGTCAATCACTGGCATCACTGGGCTAGGATACGCCTCATCAGTCGTACGTGCATGTGCCTCTCTCACCAACCGCGCATACTGTTCTAATCGCGCAGCAAAGTTCCCTTGCCCATATATCAAATCCGCGTTTTCGTACAAGTCAATCACCGCAACGTGATTCAGCACCCGCCTTACCAGCTCAAAACGCCCAATGTTATTTAGTCCCATCATTGTAATCATTGTATGTGCCCTCCTCTAAGTTTGGTGGAGGAATTTCTTCCTCCACCATCATTTTACCACAGCACCTCACTGCACTTCAAATGTTATTTACAACGCAAGGGAGCTGTACGCTTCCACTCTCTCTATCCAAGTAACAAGCTCTCGTAGAAGTCCTCAAAAGCTTCTTTCGCATGTTCTGTGTTTACCACAACATCCGCACTTTCCCCATTTTCGCTCTCTATCTTCACTATGTAAAAACTAGCCCCATCTACTGGCTTCTCTTTCCATAACGTACACATCATCCGCACCCCATCTCGTACAACTACCGCACTAGCCTTCTCTAGCACCCCTACTCCCACCACCTGCTCCTCTTCGTTCATAACATCGTACCCAACTTCTCCTATCTCGTACTTTTCTCCCATCATCATTGTACTTCTCCTCCTTTACCCTGTAGGAAGGAAACTCCTCCCAACACTATCATACCACAGCATACACACGTTTTTCAACTGTTATTATCTTCGTCAGGATCTCCATAGTTAGACTCTAGCTCAGCATTGCAATCCTCACAGTGCAGCATTGGTCCTTCATCGTACACTTCATAGTACAGCGGCTCATCCTGAAATCGTTTATTTGCACACTCTGAACAAAATACTTCGCCCATTTCGTTGAAGTACATTAATCTGTATCCTCCTACCCACGATACAGCTGGAAGTTTTCCATCATACTCTTTCACCAGCACTTCTGTTGCCCTTACTTTTGTCATCGTTTTATCCTCCTTAAATAGGGGGAGCATTAATCTCTCCCCCATGTACGTTATAATACTTCTGCTACCCACTCAGGAACCTCATGTACAAGCTTCCCTACGTCTGCTCCCTCCACTTTTCCTTCAAAGTACCCTAAGTACCTATACCCACCCCCGTACACTGGCTTTAGAGCTGCACGAGTTCCTCCAGCCCACACTCCATCCACAGTGTACATAGGATCTACATCGTAAAACAACATCCCCCATATCGCATCCAAAAACGCATACCTTGCTGCTTTCTCACTATCAAAGTTCTGATACGTAATATCCCCGTCATAGTATATCTCTAGATAGTAAGCCATTGTACGTCCTCCCTTTTGTTATATAAGGGGAGGTTTCCCTCCCCCTCCCTTCTTAGCAGTCAACGTAACCATGAGTTATCACGTAAAACCTATCAGCCCTAATCACCACACGTCCACGTGTATAGCACGTATACCCTGTTGGGCTATACGCAAAGTTATTCATCGTGCCAAATACCTCATCGCAATTAGTACGCAGAAACTGCCCAATCTGCGCTAACCGCCACCCCTTTCTAGGGAATATTCGTACATTCGTCCAACTCTCTCCATCCCCCACGCTGAATTTGTTTAGCATAAACCTCTTCCCGCTCGCAAAAGTATGATTTGTAATCTTGTACAGTTTCTTCGCAACTAATTTCTCTAACTTCGTCATTGTATGTGCCCTCCTTAACTTTGGTGGAGGAATTTCTTCCTCCACCATCATTATACCCCTGCATCAAAACGCTATTCAACTGTTATTTACAACGATTTCACCCACTTCTGTAACTCCTGTATAGCACGCCACCTCTCCCCTAAGGGCGATAAAGGTAACACTCCCATCCAATCTCCCATCACTATCGTATGCTTCAAAGACTCCTCCTCTTCAGCTGTCAGCCTTTCTATCATCTTTTCTGTCATCATTATCCCCCCCCCTAATGTAACAACCCTGCGTAGTCATACACATCTTCCCCATCTTTACTAGCAGGAACTTCTAACGTAGACGCATCTACGAATATCCAATCTGCTTCATCCCCCCAAAATTCGTTCTCTAGCACTCGTACACGCTGCCCCTTCCAGTATACAACGTCAATCTGATACCAAGTATTCGTACGTCCTTCTATCTTAAGATGCTGGAATCTCTTATCAAACTGCATTGCTCTCTCCTCCCATATCTACCGCAATGAATATATCGCTACCATCAAGCTCTACCGCAAATCCTTCTGGCACTAAGCTTTCAATTTCATTCTCTAACTGCTCCACATCATCCATATCGCCATCGTTTCTTACTTGTCCAAATACACCTAGGTAGAAATCTTCAATGTATATTCTTACCCAGCCTTCTTCCGCAATTTCCTCTCCACAATCTTTGTACTCCTCTATCAGCTCCTGCGCATCTTTTCTCAATGCCTCAAAGTCTACGCTATCTACAAATTTCTTAGCTAACTGCCTTATCTCGTAACCTTTCACTGTACGTATCCCCCTTTAAATTAGGGGAGGTTTCCCTCCCCATAGTATTAGTATCCCATAGACTCTGCAAACACGTACTCAGCATCTTCGGAGGAGTAAAATCTCTCTTCCTCACCGATACCTATTTCTTTCTCAGCCTCTACTCTCACCACGAAAAAATAATCGTTATTCCTTTCCTCCTCCCACATCGTAAACATACACCGTACTCCCTCAATCATCCGCACTTTCCTCTTTATCAGAGTACGTACTCCTACATTAACTCCATTCTCCAGTATACTTAGCTCTTTTCCAATCTCTATACTCTCTCCAAGCATCATTGTACTTTCCCCCTTCATCGGAGGAATCTACTTCCTCCTACAATCATTATACCACAGCACCATCTAGGCTTTCAACAGTTATATACACAGAGGGAGAGCATTGCTGCTCTCCCCTTATCTTCTTAATTATTCATCTGCTCTAAGTAATACTTCCAGTTATTCCAGTCATCCAACTCCCAACTTAGCCCCTCCCCTCTCCGCAACTCCTCACATTTCTCTACTAAGCAACCCTCACATAACGCAACCCATCCATCCCAACCAAGTTTCTCAAACTCCTCCTGAGTAATATCAAATAAGTACTTGTAATCTTCTTCCGTCACTTCCTCAATATGCCCATCCTTAAAGTGTTTAATCTCCTTCCCTAAATCGTACTTAATAGCGTCCTCATAGCCCCTCCTACTAAACCCATCAATTACCACTGACATTGCCATAAAATATCCTACCTCTAGCTGTGTTCCACTTATCTCCAACAGCATATTCTCCACTTCTTCCAATGTAACAGCCTTTCCACAGTTTGCACACTTCATCTTTTCTATCCCCTCTCGTAGTAGTTAGGAAAACATCTTCTTTTCCTATAATCATTATACCACTGCACCTCTCCGCCCTTCAATCGTTATTTACTAAGACGGAGAGGTATCACTATTCTACAGTACTTTGAATGTCATGGTGGACGGCTCACCATACAACCACGTCATTCCGTGCATCATCCCCGCCATGTCCATAACCATCTGCTTTACTTGAGTAATTCCTCCCTCCATGTCTGTCAATGCATCATCTGTACTCTCTAGTAGTGACTGTAAGTACCATACATGTGTTGCTGGAGATACTAAATACAATCCTTGCCCACTCGCCCACCTCACATAGTGCTCCTCTTTCAAACGTAATACATCGTCTTTTGAAAACCCGTACAGCACTTCAGCTACCCCGCCGTACGCTTTGTACTCCTCAATAGCAGGAAGTACTACTTGTTCCAAGTAGATGTCTGCTATTAAAGACCGCATTGTTTCCTTGGGAAGATGGATACCGGCCTTTCTCACAGCATCCATCTCTACCTCCTTAATGCTTATACTTCTAAACGCCTTGAGTGAATCGTACTGCTCCACCACTTTCTTATACTCTTCCTCGTATCCTGACACTGTACGCACCTCCTACATGCATTCTATTAACAATCCTCAGTACTTATACCACCATACCGCATATTTACTACCAAATACACCGCATCACCGTAAAACTCAAACTTCATATCCTTCGGTATATGCTTTTCTGCCTCCGTTAAAAACTCTTCAATTGCAGCTGTTCCACCATCCTTCCTTAACCTTGCAAATGGCTCCACGTAAAAGTTCCCTATATAAACCCTTACACAATCTTGATCGAATACCTCGTCACACCCTGTTTCATCAACCCCCTTGTACTGTTTAACTATATTTTTAGCATTCTCTCTAACACCGTTAAAGTCTAACCTCTCCTCCATGTACTTGCTCACCATCTTACTTATCTCTCCCTGCATCACTGTACAATCCCTCCTTATTGTAGAAGGAAACTATTCCCTTCTACAATCATTCTACCACTGGTTATCCCAGCACTTCAAACGTTAAAAAATAAGGGGAGCAATATCTGCTCCCCCTGTCTACTTAAAGCTGTACCATAATGTATACTTCGTTATTCTCTACCCGCAAACTATACCCATCTGGCAAAGCCGTCTGTACAAAGTACTTGAAACTATCCATTCCTGCCTCCCCAAACTGAGCTTTTACGTTGAATATTGGCCCATCCAAAATGTCCGTTATATTAACTTCTACCCAACTTCCGTCCATGAACTCGTCACCATACTCATCTACCAAATACTCTGCTTCGTTTTTTATCTTTTCAAGAGGTAACTGAGATACAAATCTATCTGCCAACATGTCTATAGTACTCATACTGCATCCTCCTGTTCTATCACATTACGTGCAATGACCTCCCAGTTGTACATGGATGTTGGAAAGGCTCTGCTATAATATCCATCCTTCCCCCACAGTTCTATCCACCTCTCAAATTTTCTAAGTACCCACATAGGAAGTATATGATTTTTATACCCCCACTCTATTGTATATACTCCCCATTCAACTGCCTCCTCCATCTCCTCAGCAGTCCCATTATCTCTATACTTACGAGGGAGCATATTAAACCCCATCATAATGACATGAAACTCTGACATATCCCCTTCAAACGCCAGTCTCCAATTCAGCTTCTCCCTTTCTTTCCTTGTTAATCCCTCATTAATCCTCGCAAATATCTCTTCCAACTGCATCTGTAACTTCGTCATCTGTACACTACCTCCTATAGGAGTAGGACATAATTTAATCCTACTCCTATATTCTACCACAGCCTTTTATCCTATTTCACCAGTTTATTCCATTGCTTCATAGAACGTCGCCTTCCAGTTCTCTGCATCTGCCCTGATGTCTATCCCTTGATTAATCTTGCTTTCTATCTCATGTAACCAGTCTTCCAGCTCATCCCAAATCTCAGCATCTCTATCAGGGCCATCCATCTTACCAATCTCAAACAGTTCTTTACACTGTCTCAACTGCTTTGTATCTTGTTTCTTTAGCTCCTCAGCCATTGGATCTCTCATCGTACATCCTCCTTCATGATATCTTCGTATATAATACTCGCAATATACTCTTGACAAGATAAGCAATACCGAACATGCTCATCAGTAAACCTTTCCACTTCCTGCTCATACTCTCCATGAAAGAGTAAATGTTCCTCAACTAGTGTTCCTAAGCTTTCTCTAAACCCCTTCGCTACAACACACTCTTTCACCATTGTACACTTACCTCCTTATGTGTAGGAGGAATAACCTTCCTCCTACACTCATTCTACCACTGTATCTCCTAGAGGTTCAAATGTTTATTACCCAGCCCTGAACTCTATTGACGTAGGTTCACCATACATCCAAGTCATGCCTGACATAAGCTCTGCAAAAGCTAACACCTCAAGCTGTTCGTCTGTTAGTAACCCATCTTTAATTAAAATCTGTTTATAGGATTCTTCTAAACTAGATTTTAACAACCACACGTACATAGCAGGAGATACTAAACATAGCTGATCATAGTCACCGCCATTATCGTCTAGAAGCACATAATGATTTTTTACCATTTCAGCAATGTAACTTTCCTCATCTTCAGTTGGTGCTTTATATATCACTTCAGCCTTTCCCCCAAAAGCTTGATACTCTGATATCTTAGGCAGGATTACTTGTTCTGTATACACCCCTCCTACTAGCTTATTTCTTACATACTCATCCTCTATCTCCATTACAGCCTTCTCAAAATCGTTTAAATCAACTTCCTTAATAGGTACGCCTACAAATTTACTCAAGCACGAATACTCCTCAAGTCCACTATTGTATGCATCTTCATAGAACGTCGTCATCGTCCTTATCCCCTTCCCATAATAGAGGAATAACCTTCCTCCTACACTCATTATACCCCAGCTAAAACTCGTTATTCAAATGTTTATTACCCAGCCCCATCAATTGCTGTGTTTTTTAACCGCTATATCTTGTCCTACAGTATACGCACAAGCATTTTCTTCCAGTACCCTGTATATGTCCTCTAAAACGTTTTTCACCTCATCTGGATTGTCTGCAATACTTCCTGGCACCTCTAGTGTAATCATTACGTCTAACATCTGCACTTTATCAGGCTTCTCTAAATCTTCAACATACACTGTATCATACATTGCGTTTATATCATCAGACGCATTACGTCCCTCCCCTATTAACACCGCATTCATCCCATAAGGCACCATGTCAAAACTTCTACAAGCAATATCCCAAATACCCTTTTTTGTTTCATAACACACGTAGTACTCACCCACCAAAGGTTTCTCTTCATCCTCCTGTTCTACTACCTTCCACACAGAACAAACTCCTGCACCTGGAATAGCCGTCCTAATCATTAACTGAAATGTCCCCATATCCGTAGGGAATGCTTCCCCAATCTCTACCTCATATGCTATGCTATCCACTTCTATCAATCTCCTCTCAAATGTTAAAAACTCCGACACTTCACAGCATAGGCATTCTGTGCCTCTACCTCACTGTAAAACATGTTAGTAGCCCCATAGATATGTGCCCCATCATCCACTGTTACTGTCCAATAATCTTTAAACTGCCAGAGACTTATCTGAATAATATCCCCTGGCACCGCCTTGGCGAGGCGATTCATTAACACCCCGCCATTAAACGTCTGCCCTACCTGTACGTATTCTCCATACATTACCTAAATGTCCTCTTATACCCACTAGCTACTAGCCATCCAAACGCAAACCCTGCTACTGTGACTATGATCTGTTGTCCTGTACCGAATATAGTCGTCAATGTTGATACAGCAGAGGTATTAGCCATAGCCCCTTTACTGAAAACCATGAATACAATATCTATTACCATCAAGCTCGCTATAACTATCCAAGTTATCTTTGGCTTAATTGTAAACCCAAATCCTACTGCTGCACTTACAAAAAAGTTTACTATCACTGTACATCCCCCTTATTTAGATAAACTAGCTGCAATTGCTTCCCAATCTATATCCTCACTGTTAGGTAATAGATCTACAAACAGCTCTGTGGGAAATATCCCATTACTCTCTAGTGCCATCGTAGCATCGTCATACGCAACTTTTAACTCATAAGCACTCTTTCCCCTTACCACGGTGTATATCTCGTCCTCAACCGTCAACCAGTTAAACACACTCCATGTTTCTCTGTTCTTCCAGCCATTGTACATGTATTACCCTCCCTCTCTTCTATCTACTACCATTATACCTCTGCTCTGACACGTACTTCAAACGTTATTTACCCTGTAAGTACTCGTCTAAAAACTCATCAAATGCATCTGAATACTCTTTGTACTCACACCACTGCTCTGTATTCCCAATTTTAAAGTATACTTCTGTCTTTAAGTCATCTAAAAACGCATGTACTGTTTTATGTTCTACCTTAGCTAAGAACTTAACCTGCAATATCCGCCACCACTTTAGCACTGTCTTCATACTTCAGCCTCCTTAAAGTAAAGAGGGGGAATATCCCCCTCTACATGTCTTCTATCATCTTAGACGTTACTGGCCAATGGCTCTCTTCCAAGGCATGTAACCATACCTCCAACGCCTCACTGTACAATTCTTCATCTTGTCCCTCATAAGTCCCTAAAATCAATGCTGCCTCTTCTACTGTCATTGTATGTGCCCTCCCCTTAATTTTTCCTTCCACCATCATTATACCCTGAATATAAATCGTCATTCAACTGTTATTTTATCTGTGTACATCTCTAAAAAGTCATCCCATTTCACTTTATTAGATATCATATTGTTAGAGTAGTCGTAACCATTTGAAATACATACGCTATTGTACTCCACCCAAACAAAGAATTTTTCACTATATGCTTCTACACCCCATATTCCACCAAGCAGTATCCAGCTTACACCTTTAGGTGTAAGAGCCTTTATTATCTTCCTAACAGCTATCTTGCCCACCTTTCACCGCCTCCTTCATAACTTACTAGTATTTCATCAATAGTCCGTGGTCCTACAAGCAAGTAACCATGTCTTGATCCACACGAAGATGTCCATCCATGTTTTAAACACCAATAAGGATTAGCTGTCTTTCCAAGAGCGTATGGCCATATAAACTCTAAAAACCGATCTCTCATCCACTCATCGTTCATTTATACTTCCCCCTGAGTATATCTCTAAGAACTCTTCCCAGCTAAACTCCGGTATTCTATCACTTATCACTGAAACAATTTTTACCTTACCTTTATTGCATCTAATATTTGTATATCTAAAGTGGACTATGTTGTTAGTTATTAGCATTATTATTTTACTTGACGGCATACCTCTTATTAAACCTTTAATATATGGGTTAGTGTATTTATTCATGCTCTATTACCCGCATAGCAGTCTAAAAATTCATCCCATGTCATCTCTTCATTATAGTCCCAATCATAAGATATCATCACAGTACCCATTGTAATAGATACTCTAACATTCCACCACCCTACTGTTACTGTAACTACCCAACCTTCTAGCATTCCCGCTAAACTATAGCTAGTTATTTCACCTACTACACGTTCCCTTGTTGGTTTACTCATTTATGTACCTCCATAATATGTTGTCTATCATAGATCGGA